>Ga0213820_1000016_pt1 | contig 249725 bp, 256 predicted proteins | sample MC6MC0910MG_FD_179889 | JGI IMG/M metagenome (GOLD analysis project Ga0213820, IMG submission 179889) | Enriched soil aggregate microbial communities from Iowa State University, Ames, United States - MC6-MC0910-MG | ecosystem: Environmental > Terrestrial > Soil > Unclassified | place: USA...
TTCACTTCTACTGGATAACTAACTCTTGTCCTCATAGAAAAACACCTCCACGTTGATTTGATAAGGTACAATACCCGTTTTTCAACGAAAGGTGTTTTTATTTGTCTCAATTTTTTAGGTCAGTGCGCTTGAACGGAAAGTGTTTTTTATTCTCGGATCAATGACGATAGTGAGTCGGTAAAATCCTCGGAGATACTATAAATTGTATGTGTATCCTTCACATCCATCAAAGTGCTATTTTGTCCTGTTTGCCCTAACCATAGATGATAGCCATGCTTGTTTCCAGCTGTATCCACTACTTGTAAATCAAATTCTGGAGCAGCCATATCGACAATTCCCTCATTTCTCACAGCAGTTGTAATCGCACCATGGAAAATTTCGAGAAATTCTTCATCCTCATATTCTTTTATAAAATGGGTATTCACACTGCCAAATCCAGTGCTTTTAGAAATGCTGACTTTAGCAAGTTCGTCGTCTGGTAGCTTTTCATCCATACAGCTTGAAAGAACAATGGCTAGTAGAGCGATGACAACCATTCTTAATTTTCTCAATGGAACCCCTCCTTACATGCTAAATAATACCATAATCTTGTGTCGTAGCATTGCCTTCTTCGTAATATATTAAAAATAAACAGAACTGAAAGGGGATAGAAGATGGGCTTATTTGATGGGTTAATCGGTAATGCAAGTGAAGTGAATTTAGAAAAATTACAAGCAGAGGTAAATGATTTATTAATTCCTCATGAAACGATCAAAAATGCCTATAAAATTATAAGAGATATTTTTATTTTTACAGATAAAAGATTAATCCTCATCGATAAGCAAGGCGTCACGGGCAAGAAAATCGAATATCATTCCATTCCCTATAAAAATATCGTGCATTTTTCAGTGGAAACAGCTGGGACTTTTGATTTGGATGCAGAGCTAAAAATATGGGTGTCTGGTAGTCAAATACCAATCCAAAAAAACTTCAATAAGGCAACCAATATTTATAAAGTACAAAGTGTTTTAGCACAGTATGTTTTAGGCTTGTAATTTATGGTATAATAGTAGTAACATTTGCAAAACACACCCAAAGCCCGCATTTTATGCGAGGCTTTTTTTGTTGTGCAGAGAAAGGGGTATCAAGGATGGGGAAATTACCATGTGAAGGATGTAAGGGACTGTGCTGTGGCCCAGTTCGAATCACGGAAAATGAATTGAAAAATATAAAAAAGAGGCTCAAATCAATGCCCACCAAATTACGTATAGAACTTAAAAATCAACAAAGATTCGTTGGGACATGTATTTTTTATGATATGCAAAAAGATCGGTGTGGTATCCATTCAGCAAGGCCAGAAATTTGCCGTATGTTTGGTTATTACCAAGAGCTAATTTGTTTTCGAAATCCAGTAGTAGCCACCAAAACGATGAAAACTTCTACATTCGAAAAGCATATAGGTATTTTATCAATCGATTATATGTGGAAGGATTTTGACTAAATAGAGTTTAGAGTATTAAAAGGTGGAAAGTAGAGAATCGTTTTTCAACAAGAAATCTTCCTTATTGTCACTGTCACTATGAATGTTGAAACCAGCACCTATAATCTACAAAATCTTGTGTAAGATCCAGCTCATGTAGTTTTCTTATAAAAGAATTTTTAAAAAAACTGAGATTAGTTCTACTTTGTTTAAGAATACAAATTCAATAATTTAATCGGTAATATATTACATTATTTACGGTTTTTTAGTATGATATAACAAATACTATTAGATAGCTTCTTGATAAAAGAAAAATTTTGAAATTTAATCTGTTGAAAACTGGGAGACTTTATGAATATTACAATTAAAAAATTAGAATATGTTGATATTGAAGATTTATATGAATTTGAGCTTAAGAATAGGGCGTATTTTGAAAAAATGGTACCTAGTCGCGGCAATGAATATTATCATTTTGAAACTTTTAAAGTGAAAAATGAGAACTTATTAGAAGAGCAAGTTCAAAAGTTATCCTATTTCTATTTAATAAAAAATGAAAATGGGCTAATTGTTGGGAGAATAAATTTGGTCGATATTGATAAAAATCAAGAGCTAGGTCATATTGGTTATAGAGTTGGTGGAGATCATATTGGTAGAGGAATTGCTAACAAAGCATTAAAATTATTATTAACAGAGATGAGTAATCTAGGAATCAAGCAAATTGAAGCGAAAACGACGACTAACAATATAGCTTCACAAAAAATATTAGAGAAAAACGGATTTAAATACATCGGCACAAGTGATGAAGAATTTGAGATGAACGGACAAGATTTAAAATTTGTTTATTATAGGTGGGTAGATTCGAATAAAAATGATGTAATTTTTAAAACAATTTGAAAAGCCCCCTTGTATTTTGAACTGCACCCCGTCAAGTAGACAGTGGAAATAATAAAAATTGTATTAAGCGGCTTGAGACCTGAGTTCTAAAGGACTCAAGCCGTTTAATCGTTTTTGGTAGCGATAGTGATTATAAAAATGAATATAGTCATTTATCGCTTGTTCTAACTCTCCATATGTATCGTACTTTTATAAATAATACTTCTCACACTTCAGTGTGCCCCAAAATGATTCAATTGGTCCGTTATCAATACATCGACCAACCCGCGACATACTTTGTGTCATATCGGCTGTTTCCACAATTCGCTTAAAATCCTTCGATGTATATTGAAAACCTCGATCACTATGTATTAATGGCTGCTCGCCTGATTGTAATGATTGAATAGCTGATTTTATTGTTTTGAAAACAAGGGAATTATTATTCGAATGACCCAACACAAAACTCACAATCGAACCATCATACAAATCGATAATTGCACTTAAATAAGCTTTTTTTCCGTTTCCTTACTTAAGTTCTGTGACATCTGTACACCATTTTTCATTGGGCTTTTCCGATGTAAATGCTCGATTCAATACGTTCTCCGCCACATGATGTGCTGGGGATTTTCGAGAAAGCTTGCGCTTTCTACGAATAACAGACTTCAATCCACTAATCTGCATTAAACGATATATACGCTTTTCGTTAACCATCGCTTGATTATTTTCTTTTCGTCGACGATTGATGGTCAACGTTGTACGACGATAGCCGTAAATACCATTTACTTGTTGGTAAAGGAGATGAATGTCCTTTAAAATTGCTTCATTTTCAACTTCTCTGCTAGAAGGCTTACGACTTAGCCACTTATAGTAAGCTGCACGCGAAACACCAGCTATTTCACATAGTAAAAGAATCGAAAGTTTTTCCTCTCGATATAATTCTTGAATCGCTGAATAGCGTTGCTGTTGACGTATTTGGCTTAACGACGCCTGCTTTCGATTTCCTATAAAGTACAAAGTCTTTTAGCACAGTATGTTTTAGGTTCGTAGTGATATTTGCAAAACACTTTCAAAGCCCGCTTAATGCGAGGCTTTTTTTGTTGTATTTGAGCCGTCAGTTATTCAAAATATTAATCAAAAAAAACAAGAGTCGGTTTGGACTTACCCCTGTCAAGTAGACAGTTTAAAAAAGACTAAGCAGCCATCTGATGTCGATATTCTATCGGTGTCAGATGGTTGAGTCGTTTTTGAAAGCGTTTATAGTTATAAAAGTAGATATACTGCTCAACTGCTCGGATCATTTCCTCTTATGAATGATCTTGTAGAAGATACAAACATTCGCTTTTAAAGTGCGAGAAGAAAGATTCAATGCAGGCGTTATCGTGGCAGTTCCCTTTGCGGGAATGGCTGCCAATCATGCCGAGCTGTTCAACTGTTTGATGATATTTAAGAGATGTGTATTGAAAGCCTTGATCCGAATGGATGATGCTTCGATACACATTTCTTTTTGTCGTTAACTCGCTTAATGTGTCCATCACGAGCTGTAAATCATTCCGTTTGCCTACTTGCCAAGCCACAATTTCATTGTTGTATAAATCTTGAATGGCAGACAGATATAGAAAGCCTGTTTTTGTCGGTAAATATGTAATGTCTGTGACGAATACTTCATTCTCTGTACGGTCTTTAAATTGGCGCTCTAACACATTGTCAAATGTACGTGATACTCGATTTTTCCACACGCGACGTTTCTTACGGATGATGGATTGGATGCCTAATTCGCTCATCAATCGATACACTTTTTTGTGATTTACCTTCAATCCTTTATCACGCAAAGCGATTTTTACGCGTGGATAACCATACATTTTATTTGTTTGATGAATCGTTAAAATGTGTTCTTTTAAAAGGGTATCATCCTGTTTCCGCAACGATACCTTACCATTTTTCAACCACTTATAATAGCCGGAACGTTGAATTTTCGCCATCTCAGCCAACCACATAATCGGATAACGGTTCTTCATTTCTTCAATTATTTGATAACGATCTGGATAAGTGGGCATTCCTCCATTTACAGATTTGGATACTGCTTTTTTAAATATTCTACCTGCGCCTTGTAGTAGTCACGTTCTTCTTCTATATCTTTGAAGTGAATCCGTTTGCCTTTTAACGGATTTTTTACGCCTTTCGCCCCCGATCCCGCAGATGGAAGACGGTTAAACGCGTCAATCGACTCTACTTCTTTAAACTTTCTCACCCATACCTTCACTTGTGAAACATTACGAATCTCGTATCTTTCCGCAATCTTTTGCATACTTTCTTCTCCCCCCAAATAAGCCTGTACTACTTCTAATTTCAACTCATTTGAATACGTATTATTTTTTCTCGACATAGAAAAATCCCCTTTAAGTATAATGTTATCTACAGCGTACTGTAGTTTTTTTAACATTGTCTACCTAAAGGGGATAATATCAGTTGCGGTCGTCACTAGTTTTTTTTTAATATTAATTTTCGTGAATTAGCATCATAAATTTCATAACCTATATTAAAGGTATGATCTTTTGTAACGGTCACCTTACAATAGTAAGGAATTGATCTACCATAAGCATCCAGTTCAGGGATATCATAAAAGTCATATTGTTCACCAGTTTCGATCATTTCAAAAGTTGCTGATGCAGAACGTCCGAATGAATCAACTTCGATCGTACAATTCCCACTAATAACATCATAATCTTTTAGAATATTAGATTTTAGACTAGGTAGAGTCACCGCTAAAATTAATACACCTATTAAAAAACCCAAAAGAGACTTAAATCCATCAAAAGATAGCAATTCTTTGTCTTGATACATAAAAATTAATAATATAGCTTGCGAGAGAACAAGTAATAATCCAATTGAGAGTGCTGTATAATACAATTCTTCACTTCCTATGTATATCTATGGAATATTTACCTGTAGCTATTTTAAAAGCTGACAATATAGTATTTTATCGTTCTTTTCTTAACATGGTAAACAGGATTATTATTCCATAATATTATTTGAATAAAGGTGTCCGAAATGGGAATTAAGATCAGGTATAAATATTAAGGAAGGATACCGTCTCCATTCGCTTTTATAAACGTGGCTAAAACAGTTTTAATTCGGGAGTTATAGTACGTAGGCTTGCGAACTAGAACGTCAATATGAGCGTATGAGCGAACATTATTTGAGAGAGTTTCTTAGAAGTAGTAGACGTAGATTACAGCAGAGTTTAAACATGACCTATACGAAGAAGCAGAAAGATGACAACGAGAGTCCTTTTTTATTTTGGCTGTTTTAGAAAGAAAAGATTGTTGCTCTTCAACTACGATGGAGATTAGTTGAAAGAGGAAAAAATTACATATATAAAATAAGGCAATACATTGTTAAGATTTGATAGGTAAAGTATTCTATGGAATGAAATTGGAATGGTGGCGTTTCCCCAACAAGTGAGGACGTTTTTTACTAACGAACCAGGTTAGGGAAAGAAGAAATGATTTTATTATATAGGGGAGTAGCAAGTGAATAAAAAAAGTTTGCTTATTTCAGCATTAATCTTGGGCGTTTTAAGATGTTAACATTTTCTTAATCGATTTGTTTATGATTGTTGATGAAAATAAAACAACAAACTTCAAAAAAAAGCTATGCAGCAATGATTTTACTATATTTCTTTTTAGGTGGTCTAGAAATACATAGAAAATTTATACAATACTAGATATTTTACTAACGGATATGCTAGTGAAAGAAGAAACATTTTTCGTTAAATATTTAAGAGGGGTACGATTATGAAATTCAAAAGCAAATTTTTAATATTAAGTGGCTTAGGAGCTGCATTACTTGTAGGGTGTTCAGATACCGAAAAAAAAGGTGGGAAAGAGTTAACCGATACACAATCAGAACTTTCTCAGGAAACAGTTACAAATCAAGAAGTCGTAGAATTAAGTAATTTAAGAAACAGTTTGCTTGATTTTGTTTGGGATTACAAAAGATACGGGAGTTACAATTTTGAAAACACGACAGTCTTTGAAAATGCTAAAGTATTAACAGAAGAAGAGCGTACACAAAAAATGAAACAAATTTATCAACACTTAAGCAATCTAAGCACGATTGATGAAGAAATATTGCAAAATTATCAGGCTTCTTTAAAGGAAGCTGCGATTCAATTAAACGAGAAGAAATTAGAGCTAATTGAATTAGAACCTAAAGTTTTTAAAGATGGCGGATACGGTCTTATGCTTAAAGCAGAACCTGCAGAAAAAGATTTGACTCGTTACAAAGAATTGTTAAATGAAATCATCAAAATAATGGATGCTGAAAAAGAAAATATATTACGATTGGAAATTGCTATCGTGAATACTTTTGACATTTCCGAAGAAGATGTGAAGGAGTTCATAGAATATAAAAAAATGATTCCGACACAATTAAAAGACAAATACGCTCTTCATTCAGAAGATATATGGAATATAACCGTCAAGCCAATGTTACCACCTGAGAAATATGCCGATTTATTAGCATATACAAGTGATGTGAAAACAATTTTAGAAGATAACTTAGAAAATAAATATGCTAAAAAAGATTATGAATTCATCAGTCAATTGAAAACTATTGAAGAATATGAACATATACTTTCAGAGTATAAAAACAATTTAAACGAAGAGACTTTTCAAGATTATTATAAAGCCTCGTTATCGATTCATAATTATTTAGTCGCAAAAGATTCTTTCCTTTTAACTGATTTAGACTTAACAACGTATTATGAAGTTGTTAATTATGAAGGACAATTCTACAGTTTGAAATTATTCTAAGAAAATTAGCACTTTAGTAAACAATTATAACCCCGCTTTCTTAGAGTAATTGAAGAGAAAGTTTATTTGAAATTAGTAAACCTAACTGAACGAATTAGAAAAAAGGTAATATGATTATTATGAGTTAAATATTGACATAAGGAGACTTTGAATGATAAGTATAGCAGGAACAATATCATTATGTTTTTCATTTACATTATTCATCTATTTGTTTGGGTTAAAAATGGAACATTCAATCAAATATGATGCAGGATTCTTTTTCCTTCCAGTTATTTTACTAGTACTTTCACTCGTTTTCTTTATTTCGGATTACAAAGCAAATAAAAAAAGTTAAAACACCGAAGTCCAGGTACTCAATCAATTTTGAGTTTGGACTTTTTATATTTCCATTATTGCTAAAGTGTGAACCTTTGTTCCTAAATGATGCAAACGAACGTTCCTGTTAAGAGGTGTGGAATGATGAAAGAACAACTGATTAAAGCTATGCAGAAACTATTCAATGTTCAGAAAGCATTTTTTACCATAGCGCATTTTAATTATTTGATTTAAAATATTGCTCTTATTCTTGAAATTATTGCGCTGGATAATCATATACGTTTTCAGATGAATAATTAACGGGCAGGCATCGGTTTTTGTAGCGTTGCTTGCCTTTTCTATTAAAATGAAAAGAAAGTAAATAATGGTAAATTGGAAAATATTAAGATATTTGACTTTAGAAATACACTACTTTACAATTGATTTTAATAATCTAATAGGAATGTGGAGTACACTCGATTCCTATGACAACTGAATAGCGTGTAGTAATAGGTGCAAATTGCGTGCAATTTGCTTAAAAGGGAAGTCGGTGCAAATCCGACACTGTCCCGCAACTGTAAATGTGAGCGACTTTCAGATACCACTGTCAAACGATGGGAAGGAGAAAGAAGCAATGATCATGAGTCAGGATACCTGCCTAGTTACGAGTACACACCATAAACCTACGAGGAATAGGAGGTGGCATGTTGACAAAACAGAATGCTCTGTTCGTCACAGTACGTCAAACGCCCATAGTTCATGAAAGGGTTCATTTTAGGGCTCGTTCACATTTACTTAGGGTTTGTTTGGCATTGTGTGATGAATCACAATAAAGCGAAGGACTTCCTCAAATATTGAAGGAAGTCCTTTTTGTTTTGAAAATATGTACGAAAAGGGGATGCACAGAGGATGAATATTCATGCAACGACAACACAGGAAACGCCTTTTGTAGATATGACAATTTGTAAGCTGCCACGCACAGAAGTTGCTAAGAAAGCGAAAACAAGAATGGTGGTTGAATCTTTGATTGATCAATTGTTAGCAACGAAGCTGGTTCGCAACGATCGCTTTTTCGAGCAAATTTTATTTAATAAAGAGATTATTTGGATACAAAATGGGGATGTGGACGGCCATCTTTTTGCTAAGGCAAGGTTAACTGATCAACTCAAAACGAAGACGAATAGCTTTATGATGTATATGCCGACGAATCCTATTGTCTATGAGGTGAATGGCGAGCCGTACCACTTAATTACACGTATTGATTCAACACGAGCAAAACCTAATCTTGATCGTCTTTCACAAGAGCCAAAGCCCGTTTTAAGCGCCGCACGGGTTAATGATTTGTTATGCACGATCGTCATGCGTTTTTATGAAACATATATCGATGATTTAAAGCAAATTCCTCATCAAGATAAACTCATTGCTTTTGCGCAGCAGGAATATAAGCAATTTATGCAAGCTGTTCAAGAACTAAATGATTATCACTATAACTGGCATCCGCGTGGAAACGGCCACGAGCTTTTGTTAAATTTGATTGATCATCTACAAATTTTAAAAAGTCAGCCTGGTAAAGTATTAATAGACTTCAGCAATACGCATAGCTATGTTATGGTAGAACCTGCCTATCAGGTGCACAAGCCCTCAAAGAAAGCTGTGGGTGCACTATAAAATCCAAGCCCTCCGAAACGGAGGGCTTGTTTTCATTCTAATGAAGTAGGCAAGGAATTACGCTAGAAAGGAGCCTCCACTCGCGCTCAACTAAAATGCAAGCCGCATCTCCCGTACTCAAGCAATCACACCTGCAAAGCAAATACATCAGTTACTCCAGGCAGTGCATGGCTGCTTGTGCTTCTTGCCAAGGGACAGAATAGCCTTTGCCTTTTGCACAAAAAATACTGGAAGAACTATATTCAGGGTCGGCATTTTTATCGTAGCCAATCTGCGCAATGACTTCCTCTGCATTGTGGCATACATCATAGCCATCAAATTGGAGTGTAAGTGCGCCTTTGCCATTAGTATAGGCGGCAAAGGTCGTGCTATAGCTCATGAAGGTCGCAACAGGTGCTCTTCCTGTTAACACGACGTCCGTTTCGGTTAGTACAGGATCGTCGAATGTGCCGGCAGCTTGTTGAATGTCAGTCATCATGCGGCCGATAAAGTCATTTGAAGCCTTCATTTTAAAGCGATAATAGGGTTCAAGTAGGACATTCTGTGCTTGTTCCAGCCCTTGGCGCAATGCTCGGAAGGATGCTTCTCGGAAATCACCACCAGATGTATGTTCATTGTGTCCACGTCCAGTTAAGAGCGTAAAATGAACATCTGTTACTGCAAAGCCTGTGAGTAATCCATGATGATCACGTTCAAACAAGTGCTTTTCTACGAGGCGTTGGTTACCTAATGATAAATCGTCTGCGTGACAAGCATTGCTAAATGTAATGCCTGCTCCACGTGCATTCGGCTCCATTAATAAATGGACTTCCGCATAATGCTTGAGTGGCTCAAAATGTCCGTAGCCTGTGACTGTCGTCGCAATCGTTTCCATATATAATATTTGCGGCTCTCCAAAAGAAACGTTTAATGCAAAACGCTTCATCAATACTTCAACAAGGACTTCCAACTGTATCACGCCCATAATATGCACATGGATTTCCTGGAATTTTTCCTGCCAAACGACACGTAATGAAGGTTCCTCGGCTTCTAACAGACGGAAAATCTTTAATACCTCTTTGATATGCTGATCCCCTTCATATTGAACTTTCGCCTGTAATGTAGGGACAAGTTCATAGGGTTGTGATAACTTGTTACAGCCAATTCGATCTCCGATGTTTGCCTGACTTAGCCCCTTAACAGCAAAGATTTCTCCAGCCCCAACCTGCTGAACAGTCTCAAATCGGCTGCCATTATAAAGACGAATTTCCGTTATTTTTTCAGTGTGATCCCCAAAGGTAAATTCATCCCGTACATGTAACTTGCCTGATATAGCCTTGATGAATGTTAAACGCTGATGCCCATCATGGCGGATTTTAAAGACCTCTCCTTGAAAGGGTGCATCTTGTTCAAAGTGGGTACCCGTTAAGAGCGGGAGCTGAGCAAGGAATTCCTGAATGCCTTCATCCTTTAAGGCAGAGCCTGTAAAGCAGGGGAAGGCACTTTCATTTTGAATCATTGCCTGTAGTTGAGTCAGGCACTCATCAGGTTCCAATGATTCATTCAGAAAGGCATTGAGCAGTTTTTCATCACGCTCTGCCAGCCATTCCATGATTCTGCTAGAAACATAGTTTTCCTGCAGTGGTTCATCTATGAATAATACATGTTCCGAGCAATCTTTATGGAGCTGAGTTATAACAGCCTCCACATCTGCGCCTTCGCGGTCTATTTTATTAACAAAAAAGAAGGTAGGGACATGGTATTTTCGTAAAAGCTGCCATACCGTTTCAGTATGACCTTGTATACCTTCTACGGCACTGATAATAATAATGGCATAATCCATGACACGAATGGCACGCTCCATTTCTGGGGAGAAATCGACATGCCCTGGTGTATCAATCAACGTGTATGTATCGTCATCAATAATCATGCGACCTTGCTCGGCAAATATCGTAATGCCCCGCTTGCGCTCCAGCTCATGGTTATCTAAATAGGCATCCTGATGATCGACACGGCCACGCGCTTGAATACTATTTGTATGATAAAGCACTTGCTCAGAAAAGGTTGTTTTCCCTGCATCGACATGAGCAAGAACCCCAATCGTCTTGTACATAATAAATCCTCGTTTCTATAGGTAACTATCTTCTCATTGTATCAGAATACTAGCACAACTATTTCTTGTAAAATGATTCGTCTTTTTGTCGAAATAGTGCTAATATAATGATGATTATAGATTTCGTATTCGCTACTGATTACGATTTAATGAATCATCTGCTAGTCTATCAATAGAATGAATAAAACATATTGGTGCAAATGGCATTTGTCATTTGCTTAAAAGGGAAATCGGTGCAAATCCGATGCTGTCCCGCAACTGTAAATGGGGAGTCTATACAGCATGCCACTGTAGTTTACTATGGGAAGGCGTATAGATGATGAACCTAAGCCAGGATACCTGCCAATATGTATGTGTAACTAAGAACCACGAGGATGGGGATAGTGATAAAGGTGACCATACCATTATTTCACTATGCTACTCTCTTGGCGACAAGAGGGTTTTTTTATGTTCATTTGAATAAAGATCAAGCTGCTGGCCTACGGATACAGATCCAGCGGGAAATGGATAACCCTCTTCAAAATTCAGTAGCAAGGAAGTCTCTGATTTCTTTCTATATTTATCTAACAAAGGAGAAAAGGACATGAAAAAATGGAAAAGTATGTGGCTGATGATGGTCATCGCCTTAATCGCAGTATTAGGAGCATGTAACGCAAAGGACAAGACCGATTCAGCAACGCAAGTTGAAAAAGTTGATCCTTCTGAGGCTGCAACAACTGAAGTGACAATTGAAAATAATGGAACAACCCAAACATACAAGGAAGCACCTAAGAAAGCAATCAGCTTAAATCAGCATGTGACAGAAATTATGCTGGCGTTAGGCTTAGAGGATTCAATGGTAGGGACAGCTTATTTAGATGACAAAATCTATGAGCCGCTTCAAGCAGCTTACGATAAAGTCCCTGTGCTTTCAGATCAATATCCAACGAAGGAGCAGGTGATTGATGCCGAGGCAGATTTCTTATATGCAGGTTGGAAAAGTGGATTTGGTGAAAAGGGCGTTGGGACACCAGAAGAGCTGGAAGAATTAGGAATTCATACGTATTTACATACGGCTTCCAATATGACAAAGCCAACATTAGAGGATATTTTCACTGATATTCGTCATATCGCGAAGATTTTCCGCGTGGAAGATCGTGGCGAAGCATTAATTGAGAAAATGACAAAAGATGTAGGAGAAGTTCAAGCTAAATTACCAAAAGACAGTGAAAATTTACGTGTATTAGTCTTTGACAGTGGAGATAAAGATGTATTTACGGCTGGTCAAAACTTTATGAATGAGCTAGTGACGATCGCCGGTGGTCAAAATATCTTTGGGGATGTGGAATCTGGATGGACAACCGTGTCGAAGGAAGATGCAGTAGATCGTAATCCTGAGGTTGTTGTCGTAATTGATTACGGGGAAACAACTGCCGAACAAAAGGTACAATTCTTGAAAAATGATCCAGCATTGAAGGAAATGGAAGCAGTCAAAAATGATCGCTTTGTGATCCTACCACTTTCTGCAGCGTCTGAAGGAGTACGTGCGGCAGAGGCTATTCAAATTTTAGCCAAGGGCTTCTACCCAGAAAACTTTTAAAAAATTCGAGCTAGCGATTTGCTAGCTCCTTTTTCATAAGGAGCGATTCCCATGAATGCATTTCATAAAAACATACCCGATAAAACGTTTGAAACCCTCAACCACCAAGGCGAATTTACACGACTAGCGGTCAGCCCTGGCATTATCAATAAGCATTACACACCAGCCCAATTTCAAAAAATAGCGGAGATTGTGGGGGAGAAAGGAGCCATTAAATATTCAGCTTCCTATAGCATTTTATTATCGATCCCATCTAGTGAACTGACAGAGGCTATGCATGCCCTTCAGGAGGCTGGCTTGTTTGTAGCTCCATCAGGATCATCTCACATTGCCATGAAAGCATGTGATTTTTGTGATGGTGAAAAAATGGAGGCAGTCCCTCAAACAGAACAGCTCTATCACGCTTTGGACGGTATAACCGTACCTGCAAGAGTACGAGTCAATGTGAATGGCTGTGCATCCGCTTGTTATAATCCTACCTTTGATGATATTGGCCTTATCTATCAGCACGAGAGCTTTGATGTTTACCTAGGTGCCATTCCAATGGGGGCGAAGGCACAGGCTGGCACTTTATTTGCAAAACGAGTAGGCGTTCACCATATTGAAGGTTTTTTGCTGCAAATCATTCGTCTCTATCAGGAACAAGCTCGATCAAATGAGTCTTTTTATAAATTTTATCGCAGAACAAAGTCCAATGATGATTGGGAACAAGTAAAAAAATTGATAGAATAGCAGGAATAATACTTAGGGTGTCGAAGTAATGTAATAAGAAAGTGAAAATTCAAAACAAAGGAGCAAGTAAATGACATCGAAACAAGGGATTCAACCAGAAGATCTTTATCACTTAAAATCAGTAGCAGATCCAAAACTATCACCTGACGGTACTGAGGTAGTCTATGTCGAAACATATATTGACGAGAAGAAAAAAGACTATGTATCTAATTTATTTTATATAAATTTGAAAGATAAACGTTCTCAGCAATGGACATATGGTGAACATCGAACAAACTCTCCAGTGTGGTCGCCAGATGGTAGTCAAATTGCGTTTTCGTCTACAAGAGCTGGTAAGCCACAAATTTTTGTACTTTCAAAAGCAGGGGGAGAGGCGAAACAAGTAACGCATTGTAAAAATGGTGCGTCAACACCCGTTTGGTCTCCATGTGGAGAGAAAATTGCCTTTTCGGTCATGTTAGGTAAAGATGAAACAATCCTAGATAAAGCTGATGATAAGAAAGAAGAGAAGGAACTAAAACCACTAGAAATCGAGAAGATGAAACATAAATCGGATGCGGGTGGATTTGCTGATATGGACCAGTTTACCCATATTGCCTTCGTCGATTTGAAATCCGGAGAGTTAGAGCAAGTGACAGAAGGAAAAGAGCATTTCCTTCTGGGTACATGGTCGCCGAATGGCAAATACCTTACGTACTTAGCAGATAAAGCTGAGGATTTAGATTTTTCTTTTAATGTGGATATCTACTTATTAGATATAGAAACAAAACAGAGTCGCAAGCTAACGGAAGGGACTGGCGCGTATTACCAAACATCCTGGTCTCCCAATAGCCGCTTCCTATCTTTCGTAGGAGGAAAACGTGAATTTGAAAATGCCACACAAGCGAAACTATGGATCTATGACATGGAACAAAGTGTGCTTAACTGTGTAACAAGTGAATTTGATGCTCCTGTAGGTGATTATGTCATCGGTGATTTCCTCCAAGGTGTGGCTGCACCACGTGTACAGTGGATGAACGATAATCATAGCTTCTACTTCCAAGTAACAGATCACGGCAATGCGGGGATTTACTTCGGTAATGTAGATGGCGAAATATATCCTGCTATTCACGATGATCAGTATGTCTATGGTTTCTCACTTGATTCACAAAATGATCAAGCGGTTGTAGCTATTAGTACGACAACAAATCCGGGTGATTTATATTACGTCAACTTAAAGACGGGTGAAAAAGAACAGCTGACGACAATCAATGAAGAATTTTTAAAGACGAGAGCATTGTCTGTTCCAGAAAGTATTGAATTTGAAGGAGCAGAAGGCTGGAAGGTAAACGGCTGGATCATGAAGCCGGTTGGCTATGAAGAAGGGAAGAAGTATCCTCTTGTTCTTGAAATCCATGGTGGTCCGCATGCGATGTATGGCAATACTTATTTTAATGAATTCCAAATCCTTGCTGCTCAAGGTTTTGCAGTTCTCTATACAAACCCGCGCGGCAGTCATGGCTATGGTCAAAAGTTTGTAGACGCAGTGCGTGGTGATTATGGTGGCAATGATTATCAAGACCTCATGGCCGCTGTGGATTATGCTTTAGAGCACTATGATTACATTGATCAAGACAGACTTGGTGTGACAGGTGGGAGCTATGGTGGCTTTATGACGAACTGGATTGTAGGCCATACGAATCGCTTTAAAGCGGCTGTTACGCAACGTTCGATTTCGAACTGGATTAGCTTTGCTGGAGTTAGTGATATCGGTTATTACTTTACAGACTGGCAAATTCAAGCGGGGCTCGATGATATAGAGAAACTATGGCACCATTCACCATTGAAGTATGTAGACAATGTGGAGACACCATTGTTGATTTTACATGGTGAAAAAGACTATCGTTGTCCGATTGAACAGGCGGAGCAATTATTTATCGCCTTGAAGTATCGCAAAAAAGAAACAAAATTTGTCCGCTTCCCTGAATCGAATCATGAACTGTCCAGAAGCGGAAAACCAACGTTAAGAATTAATCGCCTCGAATATATACGAGATTGGTTTGTAGAATATCTATAAAAATCCAAATGGCTTAAGAAGTGAACGAACTTCTTAGGCCATTTTTTACATAAAAAAGAATCACAGCAACGTGTGATTCTAAATCAGTTAGTCAATTTTTTGAATGAAAACGACCTTCAAATAATTAAATTCAGGGTATTCTCGCGGCACACGGAAATCCTTTGGCAAACCGTATTCTTCTACTATTTTATAGCGTGTATGCGTCTCTTTAAATGCTTGGTCGATAAAACTCTTAAACTTTTTCATGCCAAAGCTTGCATTGTTTGTAGAAGCAACAATCACACCATTTTTTGCTGTAATCGCAATAGTATCCTTCAGTAATTTAGGGTAGTCCTTCGCCGTGGAGAACGTCATTTGCTTTGTACGGGCAAAGCTTGGTGGATCTAACACAACAAGGTCAAATTTTAATTCGTGACGCTGTGCATATTTAAAATAGTGAAAAACGTCCATTACTTTAATATCCTGCGCTTCGTAATCAATTTGATTGACACTAAATTGCTCAATCGTTTTAGCTAGACTTCGCTTCGCTACATCGACACTCGTTGTTTTTAGGGCTCCTCCAAGTGCGGCTGCTACAGAAAATGCGCCTGTATAGGAAAATGTATTAAGCATATTTGTTTTGTTCGCATAGCGCTCACGGATAGCTAATCGCACTTCTCGTTGATCAAGAAAAATTCCTGTCATGGCACCATCGTTTAAATGGACTGCGTATGTCATTCCATTTTCCTTCACCATGATCGGAAATTCGCCTGGGGTACCCATGACAAAATCATCCTGTTCAATATATTGCCCTTTACTATCAAATCGTTTTTTCTCATAAATGGCTTGGTAGTTGACGGTTTCAGCTAGCGCCTCATAAACAACTTCTTTTAATGAGTAAATGCCTTCGCTATACCAGCTCACCATATAGTAGCCATTAAAAAAGTCGATAGTTAGACCACCGATGCCATCGCCCTCGCCATTGAAAACACGGAAAGCAGTTGTATTTTCATCCTGGAAGAATGCTTCACGAAGCTGTATTGCTTTTTTGAACTTTTTAATGAAAAAATCTTTATCGATAGTTTCATTTACATCAGTCGTTAGCATCCAGCCAATTCCTTTATTTTGAATACCGTAGTAACCTGTACCAATAAAACGGTTATGATGATCCATCAGCTTGAGTAGTGTCCCTTGCTGAGAAGGCAGTTGTCGTACATCAACGGCATCTTTTGCAATTAGTGGATAGCCTTTTTTTAATTGATCAGCAAAAGGCTGTTTTAGTTGTAGTGCAATTGTATTTGTCATGTTGTCATCCTTTAAAAAACGTTTTGCTTTATTATCGCACTGTTTGAATGGGATAGCCAAACTTATTTCAGGAATTCAGCAATTATTGCCACCGTTTCGATAGTCGCATCTTCAAAATAATTCATCTTACTAAAGTAGCTATGGATTAAACCAGACATTGTAATATGCTCCACAGCTACCCCAGCAGTCGTCAGCATGTGGGCATAGCTTAAACCTTCGTCAAAGAGAACATCTGCCTCAGCCGCGATGATTATGGTTTTAGGCATATGACTTACATCCTTAAGCTGTAAGGGAGAGACGAACGGGTTTATATAGTTTGATTCGTCAGTATAGTGTTGAGAAAACCACTGCATACCTTGTTTATCTAAGCCGAAATTTTCACCATAAGCCTGATAGGAAACCGTCGTAAAATCCACATTGGTAACGGGATAAATGAGCACTTGAGCTTGCAAATTCGGTCCACCTGAAGTAGAAGCTAAATAGGCCACTACAGTTGCTAAATTACCGCCAGCACTGTCCCCAGCAACTGTCAACCGAGTAGCATCGCCACCAAATGCTTCAATATGGTCATGCACCCATACTAAGCTATCGTAGGCATCATGCAATGGGATCGGAAAAGGATATTCTGGGGCCAAACGATAATCCACTGAAACGACAATGGCTTGTGCTTGGTTTGCTAATAGCTGACAACCTGCATCAACAGACTCTAAATTGCCATATACCCAGCCACCGCCATGGTAATAAACAATGACAGGTAATGGTTGGTCAAAGATCGGTGTATATAGACGAAGTGTAATTTGGGCACCATCACGCACGGTGATTTTTTGATCCTTAATCGACGCTAGTTTTGGTTGCTGCGGTGACTGCCATTGCGTAACCGCACGCATGGCACGAGCTTCCTGTGGTGTGACTTGATAGTAAGGTGTAGCAACATGTTGAGCTTGAATATAATGAACAGCTTCTTTTCTTAAAGTAGTCATCCTCATCATTCCTTTATCGTGACGTTTGTTACTTATATTATAAACTATTCATATAATTTTACTAGGATTTAATTTTAGAAAAAGAAAATTCTTTCATAAATGAGGTGAAATCAACGAATTGTGTTTATAATAAAAGGGAAGAAAGTATTTGGAGGGACAGTATGATTTCTTTAATTGTGGCACATGATGACAACCATGTAATTGGTTATAATAACGGAATGCCGTGGCATTTACCAGGAGATTTGCAGTATTTCAAAAATAAAACAATGAGCAAGCCAATGATTATGGGACGAAAAACGTTTGAATCCATTGGTCGACCACTCCCAGGACGTCGCAATATTGTCATTACACGGGATGAAAATTATCGTGCAGAAGGCATTGAAACAGTGACAAGTTTAGAGGGAGCATTAGCATTAGCTGGGGATGTTCCAGAAATCATGATTATTGGTGGTGAGCAAATTTTCCGTTTATCCATGGAAATGGCAGATCGCTTATACATTACAAAAATCAATCATTCTTTTCAGGGAGATACATATTTCCCAAGCTATGAAGAGGATTTTGTAGAGGTTTCTGCAGAACAGCCTGAAACAGCATCAGAAGGCTATACTTTCCAATATCAAATTTTTGAACGAAAATAGCATGAAGAATAAGTACGGTTTTAGGGACTGTGCTTATTTTTCGTTTAGGGGGATAGGATGCGAAAAATAAGTTTATCAAGCGGAGAAACTGTAAATGTTGATTGTTTGAGCTGTGAGATCACAAGTAGACAGATAGAACCTGCCGGAGGCATCGTCATAGAAACTGATTTTTTTCACGCACATCAAGATGTTGCATATCCAATAAAAGGTTTAATTATACTAGCTTCCAAACGTCATATTCATTGCTTTGACGAATTAAACAATGAAGAAAAGATGGACTACATCCAACTCCTAACAAGAATCAGAAAAGCTCAAAGGGAAGTATTGGGTATTGATTATGTTTATTACTTTTACAATGAAGATACTACACACCATTTCCATACTTGGATGGTTCCTCGCTATGAGTGGATGAATGAATTTGGGCGTTCCGTTGAATCCTTAAGGCCAGTATTACTTCACGCGAAAAATAAATTGAATCATGATGAAAATGAGCGAGCGGTAATCCATGCGATTCAATTATTAAGGAAAGAACTAATGAAATGACTAAAATAAATTAGGAAATCGCTCCTCTAAAAGGGAGCGATTTTTTTATAAATAGAAGTATACACAAGCGTACATGGAGGCACAGCCAGCTAACACAAAAAGATGCCATATTGCATGGTTATAAGGGAGAGAGCGCCACGCATAAAAGATGGCTCCAATCGTATAGAACAACCCTCCTGCTAGTAGTAAAGCAAAACCGTAAAATCCTAAGTATAGATAAACAGGCTTAATAGCAAAAATAATTAACCAGCCCATGCCAATATAAAATATTAAAGATAGTACTTCAAAGCGATTGATGAAGAAACATTTAAACAGAACCCCCAGTACTGCGAGTGACCAAATAATACTTAATAAAGTAATGCCTAAAGAGCCACCTACGGCAATTAATAAAAACGGCGTATACGTACCGGCAATTAAAATATAAATGGACGAGTGGTCCAAAATAGCGAAAAAGTGTTTATATTTTTCTGGCATACTGTGTAGCAATGTAGACATTAAAAACAGGATGATGACAGAGGCACCAAAAATACTAAAAGTAGTAATATGTAGGGCATTTCCTGTTTGTACAGCTGTTAGTAGTAAAACAACCAATGCTGGAATACTTACAATAAAACCAATACCGTGTGTAATGGCATTCCACAGCTCTTCCTTCCAAGATTTATAATCAAATGAATCAATCATTTAAAACACTCCTTTCGTTCATACATTTACTATACCCCAATAATTTATACATGAACATTTACATTTGTCATATATTTCATATCAAAAATGTCATAAGGCTGTCATATTCTTTTAGGGGCATTGATAGACAAGAGGTAAAGGAAACGCTATAGTATCAAAGGTAGCGTTTACAATCCAGATAGGTCAAGGTTTTGCCTAATGACAAATGTCATGTTTACATAATGATTCATTAGTCTATATAATAAATTTTAATGAAGTAAAAGGATGTGTCGAAGTGGGACGAATTCATATAGTAACGGACTCAACTTGTGATTTAACAAAAGAAGAAGTAGCACAGCATGGTATACATATCGTGCCTTTAACAATTCAAATTGATGGTGAAACATATATAGATGGTGTGGACTTAGACCCGCAACCTTTTTTAGGCTTAATGAAAACTGCCAAAAATTTACCGAAAAGTTCACAGCCTGCCCCAGGGAAATTTAAGGAATTATATGATGAACTGGGCAAAGATGGCGATCAAATTATCTCGATCCATATGACAGGTGGCATGAGTGGTACAGTGGAGTCAGCACGACAAGCTGCTCAAATGACTGACGCTGATGTGACAGTGATTGACTCGCGCTTTATTGCTATTGGGTTAGCTATTCAGCTACGTGAGGCTATTAAAATGCGTGATGCAGGAGCAACGGTCGAGGACATCGTGGCACGCCTGGACAAAGTACGTGAAAACACACATTTGTATGTGATAGTAGATACACTCGAAAATTTAATTAAAGGTGGTCGAATTGGTAAAGGAACGGGTTTTATCGGTTCATTGCTCAACATCAAAGTCATTGCTAACTTAGAAGGCGGCGTTTACAATCCTGTTTCTAAAGTACGTAGCCATAAACAAGTAGTCAATTACCTATTTAAACAATTCCAAGCAGATACGGCTGGGAAAACAGTCAAAGCCGTTGGGATTTCTCATGCAGATGGTCTCATCACGATGGGCAACCCATTAAAAGAGTTAATCGAAGGTACTGGTTTTGATGAGGTAGAAATTGCCTTCACATCTCCGATTATCTCGACACATACAGGACCTGGTGCCATCGGATTTATTTATTTTGCAGAATAATAGTGAGGAGCTACTACATAAGTAAATGTAGTGGCTTTTTTATTTTAGAAAACAATATAGAGTGGAATCCTTTGCATGTCGATCGCTTTGGCTGGATGTTTGAGCGTTTTTACACGATTTATAATCATATGGGCAGTATTATCGAGTGGATTCACATCCAATTTGATTGGTTTGCCACCATAGCGAAGTGAGGAAATTTGGTAAGAGCACAAAATTATGGTGAACTGAGGGTAAGTCACTTTTCATTGGGGTATGAACTATTCTATAATAGAAGTAACAGAAAGGGATGGAAGGTGGTCAAATGGACATTTGGCGATTTTTGTTGTCATGTTTGACCGTCTTAGTACTAAGTGGTTGTGCAATATCAATCGATGAACCGAATCCTCAAGCAGAGCCTGACGGTGAGCAAATAGGAACGGAGCAAGAGATGACGCAGGATGAGCAACAAACAATAGAAGAGGAAAAAACCTCCAAGAATATGTTGACGCAAATTTTTGAACATTTTTTTGAGCCAGCAGCAGACGATTTATCGCAAATTGATGAAGAAAATGCAAAGCAACTGCATTACTTGGCACTGGGAGACTCATTAACAGATGGTGTCGGTGATGAATATAGTCAAGACGGTTATGTAGGAAGATTAGCAGATTCATTGCTTACGTGGCCCTCGATTTCGGAGGTAGATGTTGATAATCGTGGCAAACGAGGCAGACGTAGTGATCAACTACTAAAATTAGTGAAAAAAGGGCATTATGATGAAGAGTTGCAGCAAGCACAGCTCATTTCTTTAACAATGGGTGGCAATGATGTCATGAAGGTTGTTAGACAGGATTTGTTTAATTTGAAGCGTGATGCATTTGATAAAGAATTGCTGACTTATAAAAAACGTTACAGCAAAATCATTGCAGGGATTCGCGCTAAAAATCCGACAGTGCCCATCTTACTCATTGGTTTCTATAATCCATTTTCTATCGTGACCAATGAGGCGAATGAATTTGATACGATTATCACAGAATGGAATAATGTAATTGAAGAAGTAGCGAGTGAAGATTCAAATGCTTGCTACGTATCAGTGGAAGATTTGTTTGATTCAAATGAAGAGCTCGTCTATCATACAGATTTTTTCCACCCGAATGCAAAAGGATATGACAAAATGACAGAGCGTATACTAGCAGCAATGGAGCAATGTGGTATGGAAGAAAAGATTAACAAGGCAATAGGCTTCGAGGAGTGACAAAATGAATAAATGGAAAGTCGCGTTTTTCGCCTTAGCGGGCACAGTACTTTTTGCAATCCTCCTCGTCGTTTTTTTAGCAACTAGACCAGTAGATGGAGTTAATGTTGCGAAGAGTTCAGCAGGTGAAAGTGAAAGCAAAGGGAATGTACTCGTTGTGCAAACCACAACAAAGGAATTAGAATCGATATCGAAAAAGTATTTAAAGGATGCAGCGAAGGGCTCACCTTTACCGCTTGATTTTACAATCGGTGATGATATTCAATTACGAAGTAAACTCACGGTGTTTTATACGGAAATCCCGATTTCCATGAATTTTGAACCCATTGTGGATGACAAGGGCAATATTATCTTAAAGCAGACAGGTATGAATGTAGGGTTATTAAACATTCCACCGGAGACGACCATGAAAATTATGCGGGATTCGGTGGAATTCCCATCATGGATTACCGTGAATCCGAATAAAGCAGAAATCTATATTGATTTATCGCGCATTAACATTGCATCTGGATCACGCGTCCGTGCCAAAGAATTGGACTTACCAAATGACAAAATTTTATTAGAAATTATAGTTCCAGGTGAATAAGGAGTGAAATGAATGACAAAGCAATATGCAACATTTGCGGGAGGCTGTTTTTGGTGTATGGTCAAGCCCTTTGACGAAACACCCGGCATTGAATCGGTGCTATCAGGCTATACAGGAGGACATGTTGTCAATCCAACCTATGAGCAAGTTTGTTCGGAAACAACTGGCCATGTAGAAGCCGTACAAATCGTATTCGAGGATGCCCTTTATAGTTATGAGCAATTACTATCGATCTATTGGACCCTGATAGACCCAACAGATGCAGGCGGCCAGTTTTATGATCGAGGGGAATCCTACACAACGGCCATTTATTATCATAATGAAGAACAACGTCAGATAGCAGAACAATCAAAGGCGGATTTAGAAGCCTCTGGAAAATTTGATAAACCAATAATGGTGAAAATCCTACCAGCCAGCACGTTTTACCGGGCTGAAGACTATCACCAATATTATTATAAGAAAAATCCAATGCACTATGAACGCTATTCGATTGGCAGTGGTCGCCGAGCGTATCAAGAGCATCACTGGGGGAACAAACATGAATAAAGAACAACGTTTAAAAGAATTAACAGACTTACAATATTATGTGACTCAGGAAAATGGCACAGAGCCACCATTCCGCAATGAATACGATGAGCATTTTGAAGAGGGCATTTATGTAGATATAGTCTCTGGGAAACCATTATTCAGCTCTCTGGATAAATACAACTCTGGCTGTGGCTGGCCAGCATTTGCCAAGCCTATCCAAAAAGAAGAAGTGACAGAACACTTCGATACAACCCACGGTATGCGTCGGGTAGAGGTACGCAGCAAAGAAGCGGATTCCCATTTAGGACATGTCTTCCCAGACGGCCCAAGTGAATTGGGAGGCTTACGCTACTGCATTAACTCAGCATCCCTGCGCTTCGTGGCAAAAGAAGATTTAGAAAAAGAAGGCTACGGCAACTTTCTACCATTATTTAAATAAAGAAACCTAGCAAGAGCAATCTTGCTAGGTTTTTTTTTTTTGGGTTTTCCCCTTAGTGGTGGATAGAAAGTGAAAAGTGATGGATAGAGATCTAAAAGTGACGGATAAAACCCAAAAACTGACGGATAAAACGAGCTGATGGATAGCCCCCAAGGTTTCCCCACAAAAAAAGGAATCCCTCCAATTAAAGGATCCCCCATAAATTTGCAATAACCTCTAGAAAAAACTCAAACTTTAAACTCACTCACTAGATTACGCAGGCTGTCTGCTTGTTGGGCAAGTTCAGTGGCTGCTGCGTTGATTTCCTGCATGGAAGCGGAGCCCTGTGTGGCTGCAGCGGCGGATGTCACGGTGTTGGCCGCGGATTGTTCTGCATAGGCATTGACGTGAATGAAGTCACTTGCTACGGCATTGCTAAAGTCCAGTGTTGTCGTAATTTTATCTACCATAGCTGCAATAATCGTTGTTGTTTCTTGTGTATGGGCTAAAATATTGGCCAAGGATTGGTTGGTTTCATTGGTCACTTCAACGCCTCGGATGACAGTAGTGACTCCCTCATGATTTTGGGCAATGATGGATGTGACTTCTTCTTGAATAGATGTCACAATGGCTGTTACTTCCTTTGCAGCACTTTGAGATTGCTCTGCTAGTTTACGAACCTCATCCGCTACAACCGCAAAGCCTCGTCCATGTTCACCAGCGCGGGCCGCTTCAATGGCTGCATTTAAAGCTAGTAGATTTGTTTGCTCGGAAATGGCTGTAATCGTACCAATTATCGATGTAATGTCAGCAGATTTACGACCTAATGCCTCTACCGTGGAGGTAGTGGAGGCCATTGTTTCTTCGATGGATTGCATGACGAGCGAAGATTGTTCCACAGAACGGCTTCCTTCATCGGCTGCTTGCTGCATGGCTACAGAGGCACGATGTACGGCACTGGCTTGTTCGTTTAATTGATGCATAGAATGTTCTAAGTCGCTCATTTTTTGTTGCGCACTATTCATACTGGAAATCGTGTTATCACTATCACTTGCAATATCAGCTGTCGCATCTGCAATATCTTGAATGGTACGAGCATTTTCATCTGCTAAAGACATTAGTTCCTGACTACTACTCGAAACATGATCAGCCAGTTCACTCACACGTCGAATTAAATTGGAGATTGACTCGATTAACGTATTTGTGGATGCTGCAATAATAGAAAATTCATCGCGATTTCGTACTTTCACACGTCTAGTCAAATCGCCTCCTGCCTGAGCAATATCAAGAATGGAGTCGTTAATCGCCTGCGTATTACGCTTCAAAGATTTAAACAACATAAAACCAAAAATTATGATAGCTAAAAAGCCTACAATGGATACGATAAAGAATGTAGTGATAGAAAGATTAACTTGCTGATTAAGCTTGTCTAACTTTGCTTTATTCGAATCATCCATCACCATATTAATGGATTCAATATTATTATCTATATGCGTTTTCATTGTTTCTCCAGTAGCACCCATCATAAGCTTACGGGCTTGCTCAAGACCAAGTTCATCACGCATGGTCATTACTTTTTTTGAATAATCAAGGTAATTTTTATAATATTGTTCAATGGCCTGCATATGGCCAAGCTCTACTTGTCGATCCTGAAATTGTTCATTTAATGCCGTTAATTTTTTATTAATGGTATCAATTTTTAAATGATAAGAAGTAGAATAAATGCCATTACCTGTAATTAAGTAGCTTTGTTCCAAATTTGTCAGTCTTGCTATCTCATACGCAAGTTGGTTGACAGTTAACTGCTCTAAGACATTTTTCTTAGTGAAATCTTCCATCTCCTGCTGAAGTTTCTGTATATTGACATAAGACAATATACCCATGACACCGTTAATTACAATAAGAAGTGCGAACATAATAAGCACTTTGCCTCGAATTAAATGGTAAAAACGTTGTCGTTTTTCTTTAATAGGAGGGGGATTGATCCCGGATTCCTCTTGTTTAGAAGCTTTCTTTTTCTTAAAAAAGCTAAAAATAAAGAGAGAAGGGCGTTTTTTTGCTACAATATGAGTTTTTTTAGTCTTTTTCATCGCCATCACCTTCCTATTTTTTTAAGTAATCGATTTCAATTTTATCTTATTTTACTAGATATTTCTATTATTTTTTCTAAAAATTAAAATTTTTCAGATAAAAACGACTGTGACAAAAGTCAGGATTGTCCAAGGAAATAGTTCTAAAATCATGAATAGGTAATATATCTTAGTGGTGGAAATTATGACGAATTCCGTTTTTTTTGATACACTATCGAAAAGTAAATGCAAAAAAGGGGAAATTGTGTGATGAAAAAAAGTTTTTATTTATATGTCCTAACATATCGTGGGGGCGACTGGTCGGACCTTAAGGTACGGTTTGCCGAGGAAATGTTTCATGAGCATAATTTTCCAAAGCAAAGCACAGACTTTAATGAGCTATCTGACTACATTGAATCCTATGCTACGGAAAATCTAACAATCGAAGCCTTTGATACTTTGTGGACGCAATATGAGGAACAGGCATAATTGTATGAAAACTATAAATAATTTTTCAGTTGCTAGACGTCTAGCATTGCGTAAATGTCAGAAACACAGTATTATTTATAGTGATAACTGACAGAAAAGAGGGATTGCAGTATGAGTGTTCATATTAATGCAAAAAAAGGTGAAATCGCTGACACAATTTTACTTCCAGGAGATCCACTTCGTGCAAAATACATCGCGGAAACATTTTTAGAAGATGTAACTTGCTACAACGAGGTACGTAATATGTTTGGTTATACAGGTACGTATAAAGGCAAACGTATTTCTGTACAAGGAACTGGTATGGGTGTGCCATCTATTTCTATCTATGTAACAGAATTAATGCAAGAATATGATGTTCAAAAATTAATTCGTGTAGGTACTTGTGGTGCAATTCAAAAAGATGTGAAAGTGCGTGACGTGATTTTAGCGCAAGCAGCAACATCTGATACACGTATGAACCAAATTATTTGGGGCGGTGCAATTGACTTCGCACCAATCGCTGACTTTGACCTATTATTAAAAGCTTACAACGCAGGTAAAGATGCAGGACTTAACTTACAAGTTGGGAATATCTTCACAGCAGATTTGTTCTACTCAGACGAGCATCAAAATGAAAAATTAGCACAATACGGCGTACTAGCAGTAGAAATGGAATCAGCAGCTCTTTACACATTAGCAGCAAAATTTGGCCGTAAAGCACTTTCTGTTCTAACAGTAAGTGACCACATTCTAACTGGTGAAGTAACAACATCAGAAGAACGTCAAACAACATTCAATGACATGATGCTTGTTGCGTTAGAAGCAGCTATTCAAGAATAGTTTAATAATCATTGAGCAACCGAGCTAAAATTAGTCGGTTGCTTTTCTTTTTTGCATAATAGGAGGAAAAATCCAAGGGCCACTAGGCTGGATGTGACCCTTGAATCGTTGACAGAAGGGGGTATGGTAATTAGTTTTTTAAATACTAATTATTAATAATCTTCTTTTTGCATGAACGTTGCGCCAACAATAATGAGAAGAATAAATAGAATAACAATTAACACGAATGTTGAACTATTCCCCTTGCCATGATCCATGCAGTAACCCATGCTATACTCATTACCATAACCGCTATAACAACAATTGTAATTACCTGCACCACCATAATAACCTGCATTTCCGTAATATCCCATGAAAACCTCTCCTTTCTTCAGTTTATAGTATGTAATTTGTCATTGAAGGAAGTGGGGTATTCGTCTAATCAAAGCTAAAAAAAGAGTCACTTACATAAAAGTGATAAGCTGAGGGGGCAAAAATAAACTTCAAAGAAATTAAATATGAGGTACTATTAAGCTCACAACATAAGCACATTTTTCTAAAAGAATAGGAGAATTAAAAATGTTTACTTTCATTAGAAACGATTTGAAATTGATGGAAATAGAAAAGGAAATTATGAACTCGAATTGGGAATACAATTTAATTGCCTATGATAAACAGGTCCTTGGAAATGAAGATATTATAGATACATACGAAGAAACAGCAGCATTGCAGATTGAAAGGTACTTAGTAAAGAAGGGGGATGATTATATAGCTAACTTGGATTATGGAATGTCAAGCCCCCGTCATCAAAAGCCTTGGATAAGTTTACTTGCGGTACACAAGAAATATCAAGGATTAGGATTTGCCAAAAAAATATATACGATGTATGAGGAATTAATGAAAACCAAACAAGTAGACTGTATTCATATCGCAGTTCACTCCACCAATAAAAATGCTTTAAACTTCTGGACTGCACTTGGTTATATGCAGTTTGACGAGAGAAATTACGAAGGTAAAGTTATCAAAAGTTTTGAGAAGATTTTAATTTAGATATTAAAGATTTACTCATGTGTATTATTCTTTTTGAAAACTCCAACAAGAAGTGTAACCAGTCCGATGAGAAATAGAAATAAGAACAAGATGACCATGAGACCTGCTGCTGCAAAACCATCACCTACTTTTATGCCATAAAAAATAGAAACCACCCAAGCTAACAATGGGGATATGATGACCATAATAGTGATTCCCCAAATAATCAATTTCGTTTTCTTTGACATACCTAGACTTATCATAAAAACAACAGAAACGGCCAACGCCAAAGCTACAACAACTAATCCAATTGCCAAATTAAAACCTCCTAGTCATCCCATCACTAATTATCCAGTTTTTGTTCTAGTGTAACATATTTCCAATTGTTTTTCCTTTTTGGATTTTTGAAAATTAGAATTATATAACAGGATTTTGCAAAGAGGTAGCTGAAAATAAAAATATGTAGAACGGCAAAAAAATGGTGTTGTTTGTGGCGCCTTTTGGCGTGATTATCAAAAACACGCCAATAAGTGGCGCTTTGAACGGCAAAAAATGGCGTTAAATTACCATTGAATTGGTATATATAGGAATGATATGATATTAATAACTAAGGAGGGTTTACTTATGAAGCTTTTAGATAGTAATTTTTTTATATTTATTTTGGCATTTGTAATTGCTATTACGTTTGTCAACCCGCCTGTGATAAGTGATGTTAAAAGTTTAGTTTATTTTTCAACTTATATCATTATTTTAAACTTAGCTGGATTCGTTACAATAAAGTTTTTATTTAGAATGTGTGATCTAGCTATTTTAAAATTTAATAAAACCTAAAAATTTTAGAGTCAGCTCTTTAGTGGGTTGACTTTTTTTATGGACAAATAATGATTAGATGTATAAAAGTACCTATATATATCAATCACCCCCATTTAACGGCTACAGAAATATATATCACACCTAAATCATCAGCTATTCTCGTTACAAGAATAAAGTAGATTAATAACATATACCAGCGTTTTGAGGAGGTTTTCCATGACTAACAACTATCAAGTAAGAGACAGCCATTTTTTCATTATTGATCCTCTTTCAATCATTATTATGGGGTTGATCATTTTATTTGTTATTGTTATTGTGATTGTTTTTGTTTTGTGGAATAAAAGAAAGAACAGATGATCTTAAATCCAAAGAATATTTTCAACTAAAGGTATACAAAGGGGTATTTAAAGCAAATATCATCATGCATACGCTTAAAATTATTTTAGTTAGAAATCACTGATAATTCCAATTAAACTGGTGTAAATATGTCGAAGCAAGACATAGGAGCGGTGTAATGAATAAAACTGTTCTTATTGGATTATGAATAATAAGTATATTAATTTTTGTTCCCACCAATGACTTTATATATGCAGCACAAAGGGAACCTTCACAGCCTTTCGAAGAATTTTTGTCTGAAGTCGGCTATAAAACGGTTGAGTCAGCCTAATTTGAACAAGATTTGTGGCAATATGTGTTTAGTATCTTTTAGGAGGAAATCGAATTTTTCTTTATTTGCTCTATATCCTCGCGTAACTTCTTGATTTCACTGGTTTGTTCCAGAATATTATTGTTGACTCGTCGAATGGCATCGTATATCGCGAATATTCCGACAAAAATAAGAATAGCAAATAATAAGCCCATTATGAAACCTTCTTTCAATTTTTAGAATAATTGTAACATAAAGGGGATCTTTCGAGTATATGAAGAATTATTTGTTCGGAGGTGATTTTTATGCAGGAATATATTTATCATATGGTTCCGCGGGTGATGGTTGGTCAGGAGCTGATGCCTTTAAATAAGCTAAGGGAAATGTTCCCACAATTATATGAAAGATACGCTAAGAAATATTTCGATCATCCTGAGCGACCGAAGCTGTTAACCAAGGAAATCCCAAAACTAAATTGTTTATGGAATGATGTCCTACACTTCTTGCCAATACATCCTTATCATATTTTTAATGTGCTAACAGAGTTAGACATTCAAACGAAAGAAAAGCTATTGTTTTATAAAATTCCTATTCAAAAACTAGCACATAATCAAAATGTGATGTACTTGTATTCAAAAGAAAACTATAAAGGACCAGCAGGTGAATTAGCTACTGAGGATATTATACCTTTTGCTATAGATGAATTTATAGAGATACAACAAATCCCTAAAGAAACTATTGACTATTACAGAATGGAGAATAAGAAAGGGAAGAACTTTGGTGTTTTTGCTTATATCCCTCACGTTTTAAGCCTAGGTCATGTAAATGTGAATGATGTGGAAATTATTACGTGGGATCAAATTTAAGTAAGAATTTTAAATTGAGCAGAAGAAATTAATTTAAAGTGCTGCTTTGAATAGATTGGAGAGGAAAGAATAAATTGAAAAAAGTGAAGAAAAATGAGGTCTTTGAATGGATTAAAGCAATTGTTATCGCTATTATTTTTGTTGTAGCAATTCGTACGTATATATTAACACCGGTATTAGTAGATGGCGCCTCGATGATGCCGACTTTTGAAGACGGAGATAAGGTCATTGTTAATAAAATCAGTAAAAAAATGAAGAAATATAAACGCTTTGAGGTCATAGTTTTTGAGGCAATGGAAAATAAGAATTACATAAAACGTGTAATTGGACTACCAGGTGAACATATCGCCTATAAAGATGATCTTTTATATGTGAATGGAGAACCTTTTGCTGAGCCATATCTAGAAGAATTCAAAAATAAACTAATTGATAACGGAACACTAACTGAAGATTTTACACTGGAGGCATATACTGGGGAGTTAGCGATTCCAGATGGTTATGTATTTGTATTAGGGGATAATCGAAGAAATAGTTCTGACAGTAGGGACCCGAGAGTAGGGTTAATATCATTAAATAAGGTTATAGGAAAAGCCGATTTTCGCTTTTATCCTTTTGACAAAATAAGTTTTTTTAAGTAAATCACTTAAAAACCACTCGATGGAGTGGTTTTTGAATGAATAATAACGAACATATCGTACATTAACAATACGGGACCAGCTTGTTCTTAAATAAGGATAGTTTAAGCGCTATCGAAAGTTATTGATTCTAGTTTGAAATATTTAATTCCGATGAATATCTGACTTTTTAACTAATTTTTGACATAAATACACAATTAGTCGGATAATCAATAGATATATAAACGCTTCTATAAAACTCGTTGCTTAGTATCATTACATAACGACCGAAATCTTCTAATTCATTAAAATAAAAATTTTGTATTTGCCAATCAAAAAATAATGCTTTGTAACTTGTCAGTAAAAAAATTGGTATGTAAAGAAACCAATAAAAGATAGGTAAACTAAATCTATATCCTTTAACTAGCAAAAAACTCCCTCCTATACTTTTAAAACATCATAACATAACAGTCATTAACTAAGTATAAAGCGGAGGTGTTGAAAGATGATTTAAAATAAAGATTGAAATAAATTTTTCAATTATTGTAATTTAAAAATGTAGTGGAGATTAAGTACCATCTCGGAATCTATAACGAAATATTTACAATCCTAAATGGTATAAATCATGGTAATCAAGAGAGGCAGATTTCAATAAAAAAGATTCAATCTAACGAAATTCAACCCGAGGTAAAAACATTATTATCCTATGCCACTTCAGAAAAGAAAGTGAATAGTGAGTACCTTTTGTATATCGAATCCCCGGAAAGAGTGTTATATGGCTATTACATCGATCAAAACATTGTCGGTTGTATTGGAATAGTAAAGGGAGACGCAAATCATTGTGAAATTAAACATATTGCTGTATCGCCAACTTATCGAGGGAAAAACATTGGACGTGAGATGGTTCGGTTTATTGAAGAGCATTATTCATTTTCTATTATTTATGCTGAAACAGATCAAGACGCTGTGACCTTTTATAAAAATGTTGGATTTCTCATTAGGAGTTTAGGTGAAAAATACCCAGGGGTGGAGCGATTTGCATGTATATTAAACCGCACTACATAGGATCAGAGAGGATAAATAGATGAGTAAATATAATGATAGAGCAGAAGCAGTTTTCTTAACGGGACATGAAAATGAATGGAAAGAGCATTTTGCACTTCAGTTGCAACAGGCTATGCAACACTTCAATTTACAGTATCACCAGCTAGCTAACATGTTGGATATTTCTCAGCAGGATTTGGTAAATACTTTGAATGTAGACAATAATTTGCCGACTAAAAAAATAGAGGACATTGAAGATAGACTAGTGATGCTCAATTTTGGCTTTGAGGGTTTTGATGCGAGGGAAAGAGTCAAAGTTATCATGAATACTTTGCTAACGGAATTTGAGTTAACGACGGAGATCCTATCCAATATTCTAAAAATAGAAGAAAATAAGCTGATTGATTTTCAAAAGGGGCGGACATTAGACAACGACATTGACTTACAAATCGGTGTGAATGTGATGATTTTAAATTATGTTTTACATAAAAGCTGACATATAACGTTGTGGCAGTTAATAGCTTATACAGTCCACTTATCTTCATTTTTCTACCACTTATTCGTTGGTGTGAAAATGTAGTACAGATCCATGTTACGCTTGGATAGAAAGGAGCTACATCGATGAAAAAGAAAACGTGGTTGCTTATGACCGTCTTAGCATTTTTAATAGCGGGCTATTCAGTCGTTCAATATTTTGTGTTGGATGCACATCAAGCAGGGTTTGTTCAATTAAAACTGATGCTAAGTGCTACTTTAAATTCATTTTGGTACATCATGCTATACATTCATATTATTTTTGGGGTGTTAGCCTTAATAATCGGTCCTTTTGCGTTGTCTTCAAAGTTAAGAGAAAAAAATGTGAAACGTCATCGAAGGTTGGGAAAGATCTATTGTGCTGGTATTTTATTTGGCGGTGTTGCAGGTCTTTATTTAGCATCTAACGCCACAGGTGGGTGGGTGTCACAATTTGGCTTTGCTTCATTATCAATATGCTGGTTATTGACAATGTTTCAAGCGCTGTTGAAAATCAAACATCGAAATATTCAAGGTCATCAAAACTGGATGCTAAGAAATTATGCTTTAACTTTTGCAGCGGTGACCTTACGTATCTGGCTACCTTTGTTTACAGTCATGTTTGGCTATGAAAATTTTCAGTATTATTATGCCATCATTGCTTGGATATGTTGGGTGCCAAATTTATTAGTGATGGAATGGTTGATCCAGCGTAAACTTGGACAAAGTCTTATTCATTTACATTGAAACATAATTAGGCATTCGGTTCTAAATAGAGCCTAATGCTCTTTTTATGCCAAAATAAAGGCATTCACATACTAATTTACCAATTGGTCTATAATCTAGGTGCATTAATCATCTCCATCACTAAACTTTTGAATATGATGCAAAAGGAATAGGAGGTGAAATGTTTGAGGTTTAGTTACAGCCGTAATTTTGATAATTTCAAATGTGACTCCAAATGTAACTATCCAATGAAATATAAATGTAATGAATTTGGTTGTAATGGATATCCATATGATCTGTCTGGAATCCAAGATCTAATAGGTGTAACAGGAGCTCCTGGTGCCACAGGTCCACAAGGGCCACCAGGAGCGGTGGGACCACAAGGATTAGCAGGTGTTACTGGTGCAACAGGCGCACAAGGTGCACAGGGATTACAAGGTGCAACGGGAACACAAGGATTGACAGGAGTTACAGGTACAACAGGCCCGCAAGGATTAGCAGGGATAACTGGTGCTACAGGGTTACAAGGTGCAATAGGTCAACAAGGAGAAATGGGGATAACTGGGGCAATGGGACCCGAAGGACTAACAGGTGTGACAGGAGCCACAGGGGAACGAGGAGTAGTGGGCAATACAGGAGCCATAGGTCCACAGGGAGTAACAGGAAATACTGGTGCGACAGGACCTCAAGGGGTAGTAGGAATCACAGGAGCCACAGGATTACAAGGACTAGCGGGAATCACAGGAGCCATAGGAGATAGAGGATTAGTAGGCAATACTGGAGCCACAGGTCCGCAAGGAGTAACAGGAAATACTGGTACGGCAGGACCGCAGGGAATAGTAGGAATCACAGGAGCCACAGGGGAACGAGGAGTAGTGGGCAATACTGGAGCAACAGGAAATACTGGTGCCACAGGACCGCAGGGAATAGTAGGAATCACAGGAGCCACAGGATTACAAGGACTAGCGGGAATCACAGGAGCCACGGGACCCCAAGGGCTAGTAGGAAATACAGGAGCTACTGGATCACAAGGGGCAGTTGGAATCACAGGAATCGCTGGGGTAACGGGAGCAACTGGTGCAAGAGGCACCACGGGTGTTACTGGTACAACGGGTACTACTGGATCTACGGGTCCAAGTGGTTCAGGTCTCATGGAAGTATACTTATCTACAGATCAATCAGTTGGCAATAATGATTTTCTTGGAACTGGCAATTCATCAGCTTCTTTTGTTAGAAGTTCAATCGTTATTCCTGAAAATGCTATTATTCGAAGCTTAACTTTGAATATACGTGATCATTCACTAAATGCAGGACAAACTGCCTCTGCACAAGTATTTATAAGCACGAATGGTGGTTTCACTGCTCCAATAGCAACTGGGATTATTGCGATAGTGACAGGACCAAGCTCAATAACAACTCCAAATAGTTGTGCGAAGGCAAATGCAAACTATTCCATAAATAGTTGTACACTTCTTTCGGTGCAAGTGAATACAACTGGAGGAGCATTTTCAAATGGGGTTTCTGCAACCATCATCTTGACCACTGTTTAGAGAAAAATTATGAGGGGGTCCATCAAACGTTCATTGAGAAACATTTAATATAGGAAAATCTGCAAATTGTCATTTTGATCGATGGTTCCTAAGAGTATATTTTTTAGATTTACTTTATGAGTTGTCGTTAGTTGCTCATGTAACCATTCCTCCGTGTGTTTAGTTTTTTGTAATTCATGATAATCAATTTTTCCTTCTTTAATAAGAATAATCGGTAGAAAAAAAGGCTGGGGACTTAGATTCAAATCTGTACGTGTTGTTGTTTGGTGTTGTGTGTGTAAAAAACTAGAGATTGATCCGTCTGGTTCCCATAATGCAAGCGCAACATTTTGAACCTCTTCTATTTTTTCTTTTCTCAATTCAGTCAATAAAAAATCCACTGAAATTCTAGCCTTACGTAAGTTTCTGGATATGATTTTTCCCTCTTTAATAAGGGGGATCGGGGGAGCGTCGATAAAATGTCGAAATGTTAGCCATTTTAGACTCAGAAAAACACCAATGAGATATAAAAATACTAAAACAGTTATGGTAATCATGGAACCCTTCATTCCTAACCCTTCATCTGATAAGGGATGGGCGATAATATTACCAAGAGTGATGGCCATAGCAAAATCCAATAATCTAAGTTGAGAAATAGAGCGCTGCCCCATAATTTTTGTCGCAAAGAGTAAGAAGAAAAAGGCTACAATTGCTCTAAGAATCCATTGAATGGCAGTAAGTGATTCTTGACTATGAAAGAAGTCCACGATGACACATCCTCTTTTTTCTTATTATCTCCTTACCCCACACGATTATTCGAATATTCACGATAAATTCGAGCATTAGGAACTAAATAGACTTGTATAAATGCTAACAAATCGATATTGTTAAAGTAGAAAGAGTTATTATTTAGTAATTTTAAGAAAATCAGGAGAATGCTTATGGAAATAAAATTACAAAATATTATAATGGAAATTCAACAGAAGATTAATTTTTCAGGTACAGTACTAGTGGAAGATCAAGAGAAGGTTGCCTTAGTCAATCAAAGTTTTGGTTATGCTAATCGGTCAGAACAAATCGAAAATAATGTGAAAACGCGTTACGGTATTGCATCTGGTTGTAAACTTTTTACGGCAATCGCTATTTGTCAGCTTATAGAAAAAGGGAAGCTTTCTTTTAACACTAAATTAAGTGAATGTTTAAATTATCATTTTATACATTTTGATGAGCAAGTAACCATTGAGCATCTACTAACGCATACTTCAGGGATACCAGATTATTTTGATGAGGAAGAAATGGAGAATTTTGAAGAGTTGTGGGTTGAAAATCCAATGTATCACCTTCGAAAATTAAGTGATTTTTTACCATTATTTCAGAATCGACCAATGAAATATAAAGTAGGTGATAGATTTCATTACAACAATGCGGGCTATATTTTATTGGGATTAATTATCGAACAAACATCTGGTATGGATTATTCTGATTATATTCAACAATATATTTTTGATCAAGTGAATATGACGGAATCTGGCTATTTTTCATTGGATTCTCTTCCATCTAATACGGCAATAGGTTACATAGACAACCCGGATGCTACATGGAAAACAAATATCTACTCATTACCTGTAAAAGGTGGTTCTGATGGGGGAGCATTTGTAACAGTTCATGATATGGCGAAGTTATGGCATGCACTGATGAACTTTGAACTTTTAAATGAGGATTTAACAAATTACCTGCTAGTGCCTCATGTAGAAATGAATGAGAGCGATTGTTACGGGCATGGTGTATGGATTAAGAAAGATAGTAAAAGCTCTATTTTGAAATATCATGTTATGGGGTACGATCCAGGTGTATGCTTCCACTCAGCATATTATCCAGAAAGCTCCATCAAGGTTGTGATCTGTTCAAACAAATCAAATGGAGCGATTGATATAATGAGAGGAATAGAAGCAGAATTGATTTCCGCCAAAATTATGTAAAGTAAATAGAGCTTGTGAGTAGAATTTTACACACAAGCTCTGATTATTCATATTAAGTAATACCACCGTTCTCATTACAATAATATTCTATCTCAAAATTATGAGGAGAAGAGACACCGTTAAAAGAATAGTAGCCACCTACAGTTATATAGTAGACACGGCCCTCGTCTATCATGAGAGGATCATAGCCTGTTTGCGTCCATTTGCCATCACCTTGTTCAATTTCAGAAGTTAAGGCATGCAAAGCTGAGAACAACTGTCTTCCCTCAGGCGTATTGGCACTTAACTGAGTATCAAATGAACCATTAATACGAATGATTGTTTTATTTTTCCCCATATGTAATTCCACCAATTTTGGCGCCGCACCTGGTGGATGGACTTCTTTGTTATCGACCATGACAAATGAAGAGTCAATTCTTCCTTTTAACATGTCCTCAAAATCTTTCAGTTCAAGCCAATCGTCTCCCGAAAATGTGTGAATGGGATTTATCTCAAAATCTGTTTGATATTTTCCGTTTATTTGATTGACAATGGAAGTATATTCTTTGTAGTACTGTTCTTTCTGTTCTTGCGTTAAAACTAATGGAATAGGGGCATTGTCATGCTCAGTAGTTGTCATCTTTTCTTTATCGATTTTCTGTTTATCCACTGAAATTTTTGGTGGTGCATGATTGTCCTCTTTTGCATTCTCACAGCCCGTCAGCCATATGGAGCCAAGTACAACGCTCATAAGCCAAAATTTCTTCAACCTTTTCACCTCACTTTAATTAATGAATAAATTTACAATGATTATAACATGCATAAATAGAAAAATTTTCTTTTATTTGGAAAAGATGATAAATTCATAGTATATTCAAATGAAGGAACAACAAACTATTAAAGGAAAGAGGGCGTTAACAATGGCTATATTAAAAGAGTATTCAAGCAACCCTGGTTGTGAAGTTGAGCTAACGATTACATTAGTCAATGAGGGAAGTGTTAGGTTTCGAATTGATTTCCGCTTTGGGACTGCTTTTCCAACAATACATACTGAAATTCTTTGTATAAAGAGAGACTTTTTTCAATTGTTAGAGGATTTAAAGCAATTGGATCATACGCATCTTAGTATGATAGAGCCCCATGATCCTGGGCTATGCATTTATCATATTCCCCGCTATGGACCATATTTTGTGCCTGGCCGTGGCATTTTACAATTACCTGAAGAGGAGGTAGAAGAACCACTTTATAAATTAATGTTTGTATTAGATGCATATGAGAGAAATAACCTTGGGTCAAGGGAATGTGGACCAGCATTATGTTTAACTGTCTCACTGGATCAAATTTATATGTTCGTTAACCTCTTGCGAGCGGAGGTAATGAATTTTCATGGCAGTTAATGTATGTAGATGGGTCAATCGTTAGGTGTTTCGATAACGATGCTGTAAGAAATAGTAAGTCGATCACAGACCCAGTTCTTAAAAATGAGTTCGATTTGCTTGTTCATTTCATCACTCGGTAAATCGTTATCTAACTCGAGTTGCTCGAAAGTAAATGTTTCCTGTATTCTATCTTCATATTTTGTGTCAACTGCAAAAGTAATTGTTTTACACATGTACGCTTCCTCCAATAAATCTAAGATACTACTAAAAATAAAATAAGTTCACAATACGCAAATTGTTACTTGTTAGTATATGATTTAGTGCGTCAAGCTGCAATAGTTACCATTACTATTTAAGGAGAAAAACGATTTTGATTTATTAATTTTTTCTGTTTGTAAGTGGTATAGGATGTTTTCAAAGAGGCATAACTACCAATTGCTGCATAGCCATAAAACCATCCCATAAATAGGCCAGCTAATAGATTGTGACGATGGCTGATGAAAATGGAAATCAATAAGCCGATGACTAAAGTGATGGAGGGAACCCAAAAAGATTAAATATGACACAACCTCTTAATCAGCTGTGTCAGAATCATCACCACTGGAACGGCAATTACTGCATCCAAAAATTTCGTATGTATAAGTGGAAAATGTTCCATATTATCACCTCGATTTTCAAAAAGAGTTCATAGGAGGGAGCTAATGAAGTTTGTTCTTATATTTGGTCCTCAAGCTGTTGGGAAAATGACAGTGGGACAGGAATTAGCAAAAATAACTGAATTGAAGCTATTTCATAATCATATGACGATCGATTTGGTTAGTCATTTTTTTGACTATAGCACGAAAGAAGGGAAGAGATTAGTAAATTTATTTCGACAGGAGATTTTTGAAGAAGTTTCATCTAGTCATTTAAATGGATTGATTTTTACTTATGTATGGGCGTTCGATTTTCAATCAGATTGGGATTATGTTAAACAAGTCGCAAAGATTTTCGAATCTAAGGGTGGCATTGTGTACTATGTTGAACTAGAAGCTGCTTTAGAGGAGAGACTTGAGCGTAATAAAAGTTCTAATAGACTTGAACATAAGCCATCGAAAAGGAATTTTGAATGGTCTGAAAATGACTTGCTAAATGCCATAGAGGAATATAGATTGAATTCCTTAGATGATGAAATTCAATTCCCAAACTATATAAAAATTGACAATACAAATCTAAGTGCAAAAGAGGTTGCGAAAAAAGTACAAGAACATTTTCATTTATAGAAAAAACGCTTGGAACCCAAGCGTTTTTTATTCAGAGGAATTTGTCCTTTTAATTTTGATGATTTCCGAAAACGTTTTGCGGCCTGGGTTTATTTGCGAAACGTCAATCGTAATTTTACGAATAGAATCCTCTTTAAGTGGGATTTTTCCATCCTTCTCTAATCTCTTCCATGCTTTCACGTTGTCCCGATAGAGATATTCTGATAAACGATAAATATCTACATCTAATTTTAATCCTTCTTTATAGGTATTTTGAATTTCTTTTTGAATTTCTTTAATGATATGTTTTTTCAGTTCTTTTTCGTTTACTTTTCCTTTAAAGCCGTTGACGGTTGCATTAATTTTCAATTTAGCTTCAAAATAAACATCTTCCTCTTTCACAATAGGAATGACTTCTACATGCAATTTATCAATATTAACAGTCAATTCTTCTTTACCATCTGTTGTTAATTTGAAGGTAATTTCACCTTGGTTTGTGTAATTATGCATCCATTGATTCCCTCTAGCAGCTTCATCTTTCACAAAGCCTTTAAAGCCATCTTTTGACAAAATGCCAACACCTGAAAAGTAGGTTTCTTCTACTTTTTCTTCATCTGTTTGCCAATCTTTTTTGATGGATACATAAGGTATTGTCACTTCATGATTGGGTTCGTTTAAGCCAATCACAATTTCGCGTATATTTTTTGGTTCAACAAACGTTTCTTGTTCTGTTGGATTAATAGGGTTACTTAATTTTGAAGAAGACAGCGAATTTTTTAAAATCGGTGACACGAGCAAGACTTCGTTCACCGGATTTGTTGTACAATATATCCATATTTGATATCTTGTGTCCCGAAAACGAATAAACGTATCAATGACGGGGATAGCTCTTTCGTTTTCCATGGCACGCTCTGAAAAGATTAAATACCTCATATGCCCCCAAAAAATTTCCTGATCCGATGACCGATATAATTTGTAGATCGCTTCTTCTACTGTTTTTCCTTTGGCACGGCCAACGTCCGCAGGTGCAGCATTTGAACTGGGTTGAACAGATTTAGCGACATCAGCAAAATTGATAATTTGTAAAAATACTTCATATTCGTTATCGACATAATCAACCCCAACCGCATTGATGTAGTACATTCTTTGTGGTTCAGTAATGTCCCAGCATCCAGTGAGCAGGGTTGTTAGAAAAATCATCACTAAAAATTTTATGGTTGTTTTCATGGTATCTCCACTCAGATAGCTAATTTATAGTATTAGCTTGGACAAAAGATGGCTTTTTTATAAAGAGCTTGAAGAGGAAAGGAGAAGTGGAAAAACATTTACTATTTTTATCTCTTTATTATGGTTAGGATTTTCAACAGCTAAATCGTCTTCAAAAAAAATTGCAGGAAAACTAGAAAATATTTTTAACTTTAATGTAACTTTTTAAAACGTGAAACGACTACTCTAATAGTAGAATACAAAAAACTAAAGCAAAGTAGTAAGATTCACTTTTCACAAAATGACCAGGGCTCAATTTCTGAGTTCCTGGTCATTTTGTTTTATGAAAAAAAGGACATGCGCTCGTTGCATGTCCTCAGTTCTTTAATCGTTAAGCATAGCTTTTAATGTTCGTTTTTGCCAGCCTAACTTGAAGTAGGCAAATTGCATAATGAAATGTACACAGAAGGTAATTGGGTAGGCTAACCAAACACCATTTAATTCTAGAGAAGTATGGTGAGATAGTAGGAAGGCTAATGGTACCTCTACTACCCAAATGGTAATGACTAAGAAAATAGTAGGCCATAAAACGACACCTGTTGCACGCATCGTTGCTGACACCGTTTGTGTATGACCGAAAATTAAATAACTCCAAAAGGCGATATATAAATAATTCTTGGCAATGAGCACGGTATCATGAGAATCGATAAAGAAAGCCAAGATTGGCTCAGCGAATAGATACATGATGAGTATAATTGCGCCACCTAGAAGATAATTGATACGTACACCCATTTGACGAATTTTTTTAATCATTTCTGTAGAATTCGCGCCTAATGCCTGAGCCACGAAGACAGATGTGGCAATGGCAATACTCATCGCAGGTACCTGTGCATAACTAGCTACCTGATTAACAACGCCGTAAGCTGCAGTCGCATTCGAACCGTAGACGTTGACAAAGCCAATAACAGCTATTTCCGCGACAGAGATAGCCACCATACTAATACTGGCTGGAATCGCTAGCTTTAATAAAGAAGATAAAATATCTTTCTTTAATTTAAAATGTTGTAAAATCGATTTGTCTAAACGCAGTAAATGCTTGGTTTTATGCAGATATGCCAGTAACAAGATCATTGTCACTAGATTTGATAATACAGATGCATAGGCAGCACCATTTAAGCCAAATGCAGGTAAGCCAAACCAGCCGAACAGTAATGGTGGAAGGAAGGCGATATTTAACACAACACTGATAACTAAAAATAAGAATGGTGTTTTCGAATCACCGACTCCACGCATAAATGTTGTATACACCATATACCAAAACATAATTGGTAACGTGAAGAATAAAATTTGAGCATAGCTAATACTCATTTCTAAAATATTAGCCGGTGTTTGCATGAAGCGTAGAATCCATTCAATAAAAAAGCCACCAAAGATCGCTACAACAATGGATAAAATCGTTGTGAAGGCGAGTGTTACTCCAACAACTTCCTTCATCTTAGCATGATTACCAGCCCCAAAGGTTTGCCCAACTAAAATGGAGCTACCCGAGCCAATGCCAATTGCAAAGGCCATTAAAAAGAAGAAAAATGGGAAAAATGCTGAAATGGCCGCCAGTGCATCTACACCTAAATTGCGCCCCACTAAAAACATGGCAAAAACTTGGCCAACGGATTGCAGTACATTTGCTAACATAACCGGAATTAAGAAATTAAAAAAGGCCTTTCGAAGTTTTTGATCGTCTTGTAACATTTGTTCATTCATAATTATAATCCTCTTGAGTTTTAATAACCCATTTCTTTTAAGATTCGTGATAATGTGCGTAGGCGTTCACCGATTAGCTCGCCATCATTATTTAAGGCTTGCTGAAAAAGTTGAATATCTTCATTAATTTGCTCATTTTCTGTGCAAACTTCCACAGTCATGGCATCTCCCTGTAAGCCTACGCGTTTAATAACAGGGTTTTCTTCATCATATAAATGCTCGTAGCGGTATGCCTCCTTAAAATGAAGTTGCGCCTCACACACTAAAATAGCAAGGTCGAGCACACGATGTAAGGGAAGTTCTTCTGATTGACGTGACCATTTACCACCAGTATGGCGCCAAACTTTCGCTGAAATATCCACCTTTCCTCGGTCATTCCATTGTGCCAAGCCAAGAGAAAGCCCTTGAGCATCAGTTTGATAAGCTGTACGCCCATCAATATTGGCATAGTTTTCAGCAACGATTACAGGTTTATGTTTTAAATGTGTTGGGATGTTCATTTTAAAAAGCTCCTCATCATTCGGATTTAGTAATTTAGTAAATTACTGCTTTAGTAAATTTAGCATTGGAGACTTAATAAGTCAATCCAGAATATCGGAGGTAATAACCTTTTTTTGCCAGAAAATAATGATAAACTAGGCTAATAGGGGGAATTTTAATGAATGATTATAAACTAATGGCTGTGTTTTACCTGAGCTTACTGCTGTTTTTTCCTTTAAAAACATCTGCCACAAGCTGGGCTAATCACTTTGTTGTGTGGAACGGTAATATGTATGTTGTCAGTGATGAGCATGTGCAAAAGGTTGAAAATGAAATTGGAGCAGTAACGAAATATTCAGATATGAAACAATATGGGGGAAACTTTTCTAATATTTATCCAAAAGGAACAAAATATTTTACAATAAAGGATATTGATACGGATATTGCCATAGCAGTAGAAACAGCCGATGGGGAATATGTAAAAGCAGTAAATGATGGGGAATATACATATTCCAAAAGTATGTTTAGTGTTCTTAGTTACGTCTTGTGGATCATCGGCATATCCATAATCATTGCTATACTCATCGCTCGTAAAGGAAGTTGGAGCTGAAACAAATGTAGTGCCTATTTCTCAACCCTTAAAAACTGTAACCTTTCATCTACCTTTGTAGATTTTCCTTGTTTTACGCGATATCGTGTACATTCTACTTGCATCATAATCCCCCTCACAATATTTTTATGCAGATAGAAATCATACCGTAAAAGGGTATTATTGGAATGTTGTTAAAGTATGGTTCATTTTTGTGTGATGCCACTACAAACATTTTTTTGAGGAGGGGGAGAAATGGAGACCACCATTCTAATGATTAGACATGCAGATTCTCCTTTCATTTTTGGAGAAGAGCGGACCAGAGGGTTGTCAGAAAAAGGGAACGGGATGCTAAAATAGTAACTGAAGTTCTCCTTTCAGCTAAAATAGATGTCATTGTTTCCAGTCCGTATACGAGGGCAATTCAAACCGTACAGGGAATTGCGGGACATCATCAGATGGAAATCCTTTTAATTGAAGGTTTCAGGGAAAGACAGTTAAAAGGTGCCTATCCATTACCTGCATATGAAATAGACGAGGCGATCAAAAAATCCTTCGAAGACTTTGATTTCTATTTGCCTGGTGGAGAATCTATAAGAGATGTTCAAAATCGAGCCATACCTGAATTGATACATCTCTTGGAGGAATATCCAGGAAAGACAATTGTCGTCGGTACACATGGAAACATTATGACAATCATGATGAATTATTTCGATGCCCAATATGGCTTTGATTTTTGGAAAAGCACAACGAAACCAGATAGCTACAAATTAAGCTTTGTAGGTAAAAAGCTGACAAAAGTTCAAAGAATGTATCTTCGTTTTTGATTTTTTTAAAATTCTTTAGTAAAGCTGTAACTTTTACAAAGTGGACACGACTACTGTAATAGTAGGATACAAAAGATTAAAGCAAAGTAGTAAATTTTCACTTTTCACAAAAAGATCAGGACTCCCAGCTATGAGAGTATCCTGATCTTTTTGTGTTTAGAGAATAAATTGCCTGTAATTTGGTTGAGTTTCATGTTAGTATAGAATGAATATTTAGAAATTTCTTACAAAATAGCGCATGGAAAAAGAAAAACGAATTCCCCCAATGTTTTTTCAACCATGTGTCATAAGGGAGTCCACTAATGCTTATTAGTCCAATTTAAACACCCCCACATAAAAAGCTAAATCTTTTTAATGGGGGATAAAAAATGTATAAAAATCGTTCTTTTTCACTTTTATTGACAGGTCAATCTCTAGCGGATATTGGAGATGTTTTATATATAGTAAGCCTTATTAGTATCATTTATCAGAAGACAAATTCAGCGATTGCAGCGGCATTCGTGCCATTTATTATTACTTCCTGTATGTTGGTTTCAAGTCTGTTTACACCGATCCTTACATCGAAAGGTCATTTAAATCGTGTGCTAACCATTTCACAAGCCTTTAAAACGGCCGTTCTAGTAGGTCTCGCTTGCTATTTAGTGTGGGCTGGTGATCAGCTAGCCATAATAGTTGTTTATTTATTCATGGCCATTATTGCCTTTTTGGATGGCTGTGCCAACCCTATTCGCCAATCCTTGTTACCTTTCTATGTTGAAGATAAGGATTTATTACGGGCAAGTAGTATAGTAGAAACGGTGATTCAATCGATCCAAGTGGGTTTCTGGTTTGTAGGCAGTTCATTGTTACTCGTCTTCACACCCTTGCAACTTATATGGTATGTAGTTGGCCTCTTTTTCATTGCTACACTTCTTTTATTAAAGCTACCAGATGTGCCCATTATACAACGTACACATATAAAGAAACGTTTGTTAGTGGCAGAAGGTTGGCAATCCATTCGACATACGCCTTTGCTGAAAGTAGCGGCAAGAATGGACTTATTAGAGTCGATTGCAGGGGCTGTATGGGTCGCCGCAATTTTACTCGTCTTTGTAGAAGAAGCTTTGCAGGTTTCTTCTCAATGGTGGGGTTATATAAATGGAATTTTTTTTATTGGAATGATTATTGGAAGTACGCTTTGTTTAAAATGTGCCAACTTTGTAGAGCGTAAAAAAGCTGTGCTGATCAGTGTAGGCTCTCTATTGTCAGCCATTTTCACCTTGTTCTTTGCGCTAAATTACCTACCATTACTGGCATTACTATGTTCTCTCCTAATTGGCTTGTGTGGACAATTAAAAAATATTCCACAGCAAACCATTATTCAAACAAGTGTGCCAAAGGAAAAATTGCCAACAGTCTATACATCATTGAATGTCATTACTACTGGCGTTTTTGGCATTTCTTCATTAGCGATGGGTATATTGTCTGAATGGTATGGGGTAAGAATTGTATTTTTCCTATCAGCTATCATGCTCCTGCTAGTTAGTTTCCTAGCCTTTAAAAATAGGACCCTTTTTGGGTAGGTAATTGTAGCCCTTACTTTGAATCAGCAAAGTAAGGGTTTTTTTCTTATTTCATAAAAATGTCCAGTATTTTAGAAAGATGAAACTTTTTCCAATCTGGTGTGTAGAAAAAAATGAAAGGATAAAAAGGGGGCTTTAGAAATGAAACGGAAACATTATATTATTATGGTCATTGCATTTATTGTGGAAATCTTTCTGACTTATTGGATTGCCTCCATGTTCTCTGTCAGATTTATTGAAGTCATGTTTTTTACAGGTATGGCTTTTACAGTAGGGACGCTCTACTTTACGAGTAGTGGTGGAGCTATGTCAAGACTTTATGCCTCACAAGCCAGTGCCCAGACAGGCATCATCCAGCAGCGAGAAAGATTTAACTTTAAAGCTGGTCCAGTATTTCTGGCTTCGCTCCTATTTTTTCTCATAGGGTTGGTGTTCTTTATCTTACTCATTATGGGCATTATTCCGCCACAATAGATATAAAATCTAATGGATGGGATAGACTGTTTAAAAATACATGTCAATAACAAATTGTTGTTTAAAGGAATCAAGATAGTCTTTCGGCTGTCTTGATTTTTTAGGTTGAAAAGGAAGTTGTTCAGAATCTGTATAGGTCTGATTGGTAGAATAGATGGGTTCTTTGATTACTCTACCAACTAGACCTAGGAGGTGTTTAGACAATCCACTTATGAAACATAGAAAGATTGCCGTCATTATTACATTGTTTATTTTCTTGTTAACAGGTTCACGTTTGTTGTGGCTTCATTTATTTATACAACCAGATCAACCATACGCAGTGAAAGGTCAAATTGATGTACGTGATTTTGATTTTCAACATAGTGCATTGACACTTGATGGCGAGTGGACTTTCCATTCATCTCAATGGTTGATGGATAATCAACCCTCCAACCACACATACATACAAGTTCCAGATGGTTGGGACAAAGTCTTTCATGAAGGCGAACAGACGCCATTTGGATACGGCTCCTACCAATTAAAAATACTGGTTAATCCGGAAGAAACAAATACTTTTAGCCTGAGAGTTCCAAGTATTCGTAGTGCTGCAGAAATATATGTGAATCATCGCTTAATTGCGAAGTCAGGGGAGCTAGGTGAAAATCGTGCACAAACGGTTGCGAAAAATGTTCCGTTTACTGCCTCCTTTGAAACAAAAGGAGAAAGTGAAATCGACCTGATTATTCAAGTAGCCAACTTTCAAGATCCGCGTAATGGAGGGATCGTTCGTTCTATAAAATTTGGACAAGAAGATGTAATCAATCGGGAGACACAATTGTCCATTACAATGCAGATGGTAGTGGCCGTTGTTTTAGTCTTACATGCCATTTATTCTGTCATTCTCTATTTAGTTGGCAATAAAGATAAACGCTTACTTTTCTTTTCAGTCTTAACCGTAAGTATTATGTTTTATTATTTACTAGGGAGTGATGATAAACTTCTTTCATTTTGGTTTCCGATTAATTATAACTGGGGCTTTATATTAGTCCATCTTTCTATAGTAGGCATTGGCTACTCATTGCTTCAATGTATTGATCGCTGGTTACCGAAACATATCCAGATATACAAACGTATGTTCGCTATTTTGTGTATAGTCGCGATCATATTAGCATTTACTTTGCCTATACGTTATCTCATTTCCATACATTCCTTTTATATATTTATTTTAGGTGTTCCAATAGTTATTACCTTGATGATGATGCTCGGAAAATCGATAAAGGATATACGTAACAATGTTTTTATTCTATTGGCGATAGTGGCCTTTGTGAATAGTCTCATTTGGGATGGCATGCTAGTGATTACGGGGATCAAAATCATTTCTTATCCATTTGATTTGATTGTGACGATTGCTTGTTTAGCGACATTGTGGTTTAAGGATTACGCAAAGGTACATGCCGATACGAAGGAACTTGCCCAAAAACTGCAAGAAACAGATAAACTTAAGGACGAATTTTTGGCAAGCACCTCCCATGAATTACGTAATCCGCTTCATAGCATTATCAATATGTCAAAAGCAGTATTAGATCGTGAATCGGATGCATTGTCTGTAAAAAGTGTGAATGATTTAGAAACTGTCCTGTCTGTTGGTAAACGAATGTCTTTGTTGTTGAATGATTTGTTGGATGTGATGAGCTTACAAGACAATACACAAAAACTGCAACTAAGCACGGTTTCAATCCATTCCATTGTTGATGGTGTATTCGATATGCTGCGATTTATGATTGAAGGGAAGCCTATTCAGTTTGTACTGGAAATTCCAGAAAATTTCCCAAGCGTACTAGCAGATGAAAATCGTGTGATTCAAATTATCTTTAATTTAGTGCATAATGCCGTGAAGTTTACCAATGAAGGGTCTATTACGATATCAGGGGATACGAATAAAGAGATGGCAAAAATTGTTATTACTGATACAGGTATTGGCGTGGATACAGAAACTATGCGACGAATTTTTGAGCCTTATGAGCAAGGCACGATTAGTAAAACTATGGTGGAAGGTGGGTTTGGATTAGGGCTTAATATTTGTAAGCGCCTTATTGAATTGCATGGAGGAATTTTAGATGTGAAATCTGTGGTAGGGCAAGGTGCGACCTTTACCTTTACATTGCCATTAGCGGATGAATCGGGTGTCCATGAGTCACATGAAATGGTGCGACAAAGCAGCAAGAGCCCAGAAAGAACAAGTATACAGTCAGACAAGAAGCAAGATCAGATGACAGAGTGGAATCGTCCGCGTATTTTGGTAGTGGATGATGAGCCCATTAATTTGCGGGTCGTTGAGACAATTTTAGCAAACGAAAATTATGACATCGTCACAGCGACAAGTGGTGTACAAGCACTAGCATATATGCAATCCCGGGAATGGGATTTAGTCATTTCAGATGTAATGATGCCGAAAATGTCTGGGTATGAATTAGTGCGTATCATACGGAAGCAGTTCTCGATCACCGATTTACCTGTATTATTGCTAACAGCGCGTAGTCAGCCTCAGGATCTTGAAAATGGTTTTTTAGCAGGTGCCAATGATTATGTTGTCAAGCCTGTCGACGCCTTAGAGCTACGATCACGAGTAGCAGCATTAACGAAAGTAAAGCGATCCATTCAAGAACGTCATCGTATGGAGGCAGCTTGGCTACAGGCACAAATCGAACCTCATTTTCTTTTCAACACTTTAAATGCAATTTTAACGTTGAGTGAAATGGATAGTGAGCGAACAAGTAGATTAGTAGAGGCACTCAGTGATTTTTTAAGAGAATCCTACAATTTTCAAAATGTTGAAGCACTTGTACCATTAGAAAATGAACTCACATTAATTCAAGCTTATCTTTATATTCAGCAGGAGCGTTTTGGTGATCGAATTCAGGTTAAATGGGATTTAGAGGCATCAACGGATGTGCTTATTCCTTCATTAACCATTCAGCCCTTAATAGAAAATGCCTTACAACACGGTATTTTAAAGCGCTCAGAAGGAGGAACCATCCATATCCGTATTATCGAAAGTGAAGCGCATCTAGAAATTTCCGTTTCGGACAATGGCGTTGGCATGAATGAAGAAAGATTGGCACAATTACTACAGCCAAAAAATCAGCCATCTAGAAGTATTGGCTTAATGAATACCCATATTCGGCTTCAACAGCATTACGGACAAGGCTTGCACATTTCGAGTAAGCTACATGAAGGAACATCCGTTTCTTTTGTAGTTCTGGCCAAAAAAACTGTAAAACAAGAAGCATGACACAAAGAGGTGTCATGCTTCGTTTCTTTACATGATGACCTGTGGTACTTTGGTTTTGAAATGAGTGAATAAATAACATCCCACAATGACAATGAGACCACCAATTCCTTGCAGCCAGGACATATTTTCGCCAATAAACAGGTACGCGAGAAGGGCAGTGAAAATAGGATTGAAGTTTAAAAAAATACCAGAAGTTGTCGCACCTAATTTTTGTACGCCGATATTCCAAAAAACCATACAAACAACAGTTGAGATTATACCTGTATAGAGCATCGAAAGAATGAAAGATGTATTGACATTGGTGAAGGTAAAATCCGTACTTGTAAATGGTGCGAGCATCAGTACACCGAATATGCCTGCATATAGGGTAGCCATTAATGGCGAGGTTGTTTGCATTGCCCACTTACTACATACTGAATAAAGTCCCCATACGCACACGGCTGCTAACATCCATAAATCACCTGTATTCAATTGAAAATCCAGTAACAAATGCCAATCGCCTTTAGAAAGAACTAGTACCACCCCGAACAAGGAGAGAAGCATCGCTAACAACTGCCATCCAGTAATTTTTTCTTTTAGCAAGATAAACGAAAAAAGTGCAATGGATATTGTATTCATGGTAGAGATAAGACCAGCATTGGTAGATGTAGTGCGCTCCAATGCTAAAAATTGGAAAATGTTGAATAGTGCAACCCCAGTCACACCCATGAAAATTAACGGAACAATTGCTTGTTTAGGTGGGACTAATTTTCTTTCCTTCAACCAGACCAAAGGCACAAGGACTATAACGGCAATCAACCATCTGACCATTGTCAACGTCAATGGAGAAGCATGTGCAACAAGCGTCTTAGCAACAACAAAGTTCCCTCCCCACAGCAAGCTTGTGATAAGCATTAGACCCATATAAAATTTGACCAAGGTCGTAACACCCCTTTCAACTTATGTATACCAAGAATCATAGCACTATTGATGATTTGACTGTATAATATTTTGTGGAAGTGAAAAACTTCAAAATTAATGAAAGATAATATGATTTTTTACGAATAATCTTCGGAAAAAGTCCTTTATAGATATATGGCAAAAAATAATCAAAAGGGGAGAAATCATGGAGGATATAAAAAATAAAGCGTTAGACAGTGTGGATCTTCAAATTTTAGATATTTTGCAGAGAGAGGTTCAAATTAGCAATGCCGAATTGGCTAGACGTGTAAACTTGTCCCCACCAGCCACACATACACGGGTCAAACGATTGGAAAATGAAGGATATATCGATCAGCAAGTTGCTATTTTAAATCAGGAAAAATTAGGATTCGATTTACTGTGCTATGTTTTTATGAGTACGGATATCCATCAAGCGAAGGAATTAGAAGAATTAGAAACCAGTTTAACAACGATGACAGAAATATTAGAATGTCATTGTTTAACAGGTGCCTATGATTATTTATTAAAAATCGTCGTTCGGGATCGTCAAGAATTAAATCAATTTATTCGAAAATTAAATAAGTTAGGTATCTCTAGAATTCAAACAAATTTATCCTTACGGGAGATCAAATATTCCACGGTTTTACCATTATAAAAACACAGCAAGTGTGAGTATCCTACTCAAACTTGCTGTGTTTTTCGTCTTCATTTGAACTTTTAGTCACATCATCAATATAACGATATAAAGTGGATTTACTAATACCTGTTTCGTTTTTTATGTCCATTAGTGAATAGGCTTTACTTTGATACATAGCAAATGCTTTACGTAAATTTTCATCTGATTTTTTGGGTCGTCCAATCGTTTTTCCGGCCTTTTTTGCTGCAACCAATCCAAAAGTTGTTGCATGGCTTTTCAATTGGGTTTGCAGATTTGAAAAGAGCGCAACGGTCTCCACTAAATTTAATTGTAAAAGGGTCGTATTGGAAAGTTGTTCTTCTAGGAAAGTGATCTTTACCTGATCTTTTGCTAATACGTTTAAGACATCTAATAATTGATGTAAGGAGTCCGCTAGCACAACGAGATTTTCAACGACAATTTCATCTCCAGATTGGATGATCATTAATAAGTCCTCTAAGGAATGTCTCTTTTTAGCAAAGGGGTGGGCTTCCACAAATAGTTGCTCCATTTGTATATCTAGTAGTTGTTGTTCGCCTAATTCATCTCCAGCTAATGGTCGTTTATAGCCATAAATCATCATTAAACCTCCCAAAATCATTCCTTTTTGGGAATGAGTGTGATATGCTACTTTTTGTTCGTCCCAAATAGGTATCTTTTGGTGCGATTTACTCTACTATAACTAAGGGAGTTTGTTTATGCAAACATTAAAAGAACAATGGTTTGGCAATGTTCGTGCTGATATATTATCTGGCATAGTAGTCGCCCTAGCACTCATTCCAGAAGCCATTGCATTTTCAATTATTGCGGGGGTTGACCCCATGGTAGGACTGTATGCTTCGTTCTGTATTGCGACAATTATCGCATTTGTAGGGGGAAGACCTGCTATGATTTCTGCCGCTACTGGTGCGATGGCTTTAGTAATGACAGGATTAGTAAAGGAGCATGGACTCCAATATCTATTAGCAGCGACTATCTTGACAGGTATTTTGCAAATGCTGTTTGGCGTACTGGGCATTGCTAAACTCATGCGTTTTGTGCCAAATGCGGTGATGATTGGCTTTGTGAATGCTTTAGCTATTTTGATTTTTATGGCACAAGTGCCTCATTTTTTTAGAGAAGGGCTTTGGACGTATGTCTTTATAGGGATTACATTATTGATTGTCTATGTTGTCCCTCGATTTTTTAAGGCTATTCCAGCTCCATTAATTGCAATTATTGTCTTAACGATAGCAACCTTTACGACAGGATTAGATTTAAAAACAATCGGTGATTTAGGAACCATTGAACGAGCATTGCCAACGTTCTTGATTCCAAATGTACCTTTCACATGGGAAACTTTGCTGATTATTTTGCCGTATTCATTAGCACTTTCAATTGTTGGTTTATTAGAATCCCTGTTAACGGCACAAATTGTCGATGATCTGACAAGTACAAAAAGCGATAAAAACCGAGAAGCGCGGGGACAAGGGATAGCCAATATTGTCAATGGATTTTTTGGTGGTATGGCTGGCTGTGCCATGATTGGTCAATCCGTCATCAATGTCAAATCAGGTGGACGGGGACGACTTTCCACGTTAGTGGCAGGGATTTTTTTAATGTTTTTAATTATCGTGCTTGGTGATTTAGTAGTGGATATTCCAATGCCTGTTCTTGTGGGTATCATGATTATGGTGTGTATCGGCACGTTTGATTGGGATTCCTTCCGTTATATAGTGACTGCACCTCGTGCTGATGCATTTGTCATGATTGCAACCGTGCTCATTGTTGTGTATACCGATAATTTAGCTATTGGCGTCATCATCGGTGTGATTTTAAGCGCATTATTTTTTGTAGCAAAGGTGTCGAAGGTTTCGATCCAACAAGTGGGAACAACCTACATCATCGAAGGCCCGTTATTCTTTGCTTCAACGAAAAGCTTTCTACAGGCATTTGAACGAATCGAAACTTCAAGTATTACCATTGATTTATCAAGCAGTCATCTTTGGGATGAATCCGCTGTCGGTGCACTTGTGAAAGTTATATCGCGCTTGGAGGCACAACAAGTTAGCGTCCATATTGCTGGTTTAAATCCTGCTAGCCAAGCACTACTCCAACAATTAAATAGAGGTATGACGACAGGAGGGAAAATATGTATCAGCATATTTTATTAGCTGTAGATGGCTCAGCCAACGCACAACGAGCCGCACAGGAAGCCATAAAATTGGCCAAACTATCAGATACATCTTTGGTCGATGTTGTGTATGTAGTCAATGTCGAAAAAGTGAAGAATGAGCTTTTACTAGCAGGTTCGATTGAAAAAGTGGAGCAAGCACGTCAGCGAAAAATTATCCCTGTCGAACAAGCATTACTAGCAGCCAACATTCAATATCACACGACGATATTAAAGGGGGAACCTGGCTTGGAAATTGTCCGCTATGCCCATGAACAACAAGTGGATTTAGTGGTTATCGGTAGTCGTGGGTTAAATAGTCTCCAGGAAATGGTCCTGGGCAGTGTGAGCCATAAAGTGATGAAACGCGTCCAATGCCCTGCTTTAATTGTTAAATAAATCTCAGCTGTCCCAACAGGTTGTCTAAAATGATAACGTGTAGGTGACAGCTTTTCTAATGTAATTTAACAAACGTGAGAGAAAAGGTGAGAACCCACTCTATTCCAAGTAAACACTCAAACAGGCAACTGGAAGGTTGCTTATGTTTGACATGCAACCTTGTAGTTGCCTATAATCAATGTATGAATTGGGATAAAGAAGCTATATTCAAAGCACTTGCAGACTCGACTCGGAGGCATATATTAGACGAACTTTCAGAACGAAATGAGATGACATTATATGAGTTAACGGTACGTCTTCTCATGAAGTATGAGCTTTCCATTTCGAGACAAGCCATTGCCAAACATCTTGCTGTTTTGGAGGGGGCAGGACTTGTCACTTCTAGACGAAAGGGCAAATATCGAGTTGTTATTTTTAACAATGAACCACTTAAAGATTTACTGAAGAGATGGATAGAGTAATTTTATCAAATGGAACAGTAGAGCTTACAAGCCATTTACTACAACTAGCATAGGAGGTTAAATCGAATGAAAATTATCGTTAACAGTTTATTCGTAACAGACCAAGCAAAGGCACTGGCATTTTATACAGAAAAGCTTGGATTTGTTAAAAAGGAAGATGTGCCGTTAGGGAAATTTAGATGGCTGACACTTGTATCGGCAGATGATCAAGATGGAACGGAACTTTTACTGGAACCTGATGAGCATCCTGCGGCTAAGGAATATCAAAAGAGGATATTTGCTGATGGTATCCCGGCCACAATGTTCGGTGTGGCGGATATTCATCAAGAGCATAAGCGTTTACTAGAAAAAGGTGTGAAATTTACGATTGCCCCAACAAAAATGGGGGCTGTCACAATAGCGGTCTTGGACGATACTTGTGGCAACCTTATTCAGATTATCCAAAAGTAATCCAATATTAAAGCGTGTTTTGATGTGGTATTTTCAAAACACGCTTTTTCTTGTTATTCAGTAAGCCTGTATTCAAATAACGCATATAAATAACCGGAACTTTCGGTACGTTGGAGGATTTAATGAAAGAAAGTACTTTTTTATATCCACTACAAAACTAACAATTACCCCTGACTAGATTTCATCACCGACGAGCCTTCTTTTAGTACGGAAATTAGAAGTTGTATTGACTGTAGATGATTTTTCTCATTAAATAGTAAGCCAGAATTATAAAAAATAAAAATTAAACATGTAATTTTTTCAGCAGCTTCAAGCACTTCAGAGCGGGCTTGTTGTTTTAAAGTCAAATTTATCGCAAAAATATTGGAAACATTTGAGAGGAAATGAAAATTTTTTCGTTATAGTAGTAAGGAGGTGAAACAAATGGAGATGGATGAAATAATCACACGAGTAAAGAATGGTGAAAGTCATCATTTTGCACATATTGTAAAACATTATGAGCAGAAGGTTTTTACCACTGTTATAAGAATAGTAAAAAATCGTGCTACAGCTGAAGATATCGTACAAGATATTTTTATAAAAGTATTTTATAGCTTACATAAATATAAAAAAATAGGCTCATTTAACGCATGGCTATACCGAATTGTAGTCAATAATTGTTTTGATTATTTACGGATTCATAAGTTACAAACGACACAAATCGACAGTGATGTAATGGATAATCGTTATCCTGAAAAAGTATTGTTGTTACATGAAAGAAATGAGCAGCTAGAAAAGCTTCTTCAACAGTTGGATGAAACAGAGTACATGGTTTTGTTACTGAAATATGTAAATGAGCTAAGCTACGATGAAATAAGCGAAGTGCTTCAAATTTCTTTAAATGATGTTCGTAATAAGTTACACCGAAGTAAAAGAAAACTTAGGTCAATCACAATGAGCAAAGGAGGTTATTTTTATGAAATGTGATTCAGATTTCTTGGAAGATTATGTTGAAGGTTTTTTAGATGAGGATGAACAAAAAAAAATGGAAGCTCATTTGCAATTCTGTGAAAATTGTCAACTTGATTATGAGCAATTATTAAATGAGCAAAACACTTTATTTGCACAGCTTAATATACCTAAAATGACGATTAGCCAAGATAATGCTATTATGCAACGTATTAATACGAAGCGTAGAAAATCTTGGTATACTTTAAAAATTACATTAATCAGTGCAGCTGTTATTATGCTAAGTTTTGCGTTGTATTATTGGAATCGTACACCGATTAAAGTGGCACAGCCGATCGATGAGCCAACACAATTAGTCGAAACGAATAGTAGCGAGCAGGAAGAACATTTAGACGGTGGGCAAGTCTTAAACTATAACGAGCCATTCTTGAATGTTTCTATTGATAAAGTTGTCGAACATGGGGAAAACATCGATATTCATTATCGAGTTAAATTTAAGGAACAATACCAGCAAGATCAAGATAATATATATGAGCAATATTTAAATAAATACAAATATATAGAAGTAGCGAACTCACCTACACTTGATGATACACAAGATGACTTTTTCGGTAGTGTCAAATTAAATATTCGATATGCCATTCGAGATGAAGCCGGTCAATTAATTGTAACTACCAAACGTATAAATAGCGAACAGCCAATGATTTCAGTTTCAGGTAGTGGTCGCGGTACAGATGTATTGGGCGAAATGGTTTACACGATATCTGTCCCAAAGTATACTAACCCCGCAACGTTTGAAGTGCTTCAAATGGAAGCCTATGTGTTCGATTTATTTGAGACGGAAGTGAATACTGCACAAGTGCAGCCATTTCAATTTAATAACGTTACTTATACAATCGATTCATTAGAAATCAAACAAGGTACATTCCATTTAACAATATCTACAGAGGGTGAGCCAGAAGTACGGCCATCTGATTGGAAATTAGAGATTGATAATCGATTGATTGGTTATAACAATGCCAATATAGATTATATTAATAATCGCACTGTTTACAAATTACAGTTTGAGAATTTTGAACAAATCCCCGTTAATTTTAAATTAGTGCCATCTACAGTAGAGATATCAAAACAAATGGATCCAATTGTTTTGGATTTACAGTAATAAAAGAGCCCTCAGTATGTTTGTCCATTCATGATCATTTTGATGATGCGTTCATCTAGGCTATTGAAGAAGGGGATTTCAACGTTCGCTGTTTGAAAACTGTGGTTTAGTCTAAAGATTTTTGTTGCTGAATTGTTAATGATGATTTGTCAATGACAAGATCTAGTATCAATGGAACAATTGGTAGTTTGTCCTTAAGCAGAAGAAAGGCACCTCTTCAATTAATACGTCTATCGTACCTGAGGTGCCTGGTTGTTTAATTGTGTTAAGGGCATTCTCTATTCATGTATTGCTAAACCTCGGTCATCATCCAATAGATCGAGATTTTCTTTTGGCACGGCATTCACGGTCTGTTCTTTAGCTTCAGCTTCTTCACTTGGTGGCGCTTCCTCCGATGAACAGGCTGCTAAAAGTAATAGAAATAGTAACACTAAACTAAATGACAGTAATTTCTGCATGAGGCAAACCTCCATCAATAAATCGTTGATATGAATATTTTGCACATTTTCATACAGATTATGTTTAGTATCATTGCTATTTAAAATTTTTTATTAAACGACCGTGTTACTAATGATTTTATTAAAGCCATTGTTGGTTGCACGATTAATAAGCTGTTGAATAGATTGCACTGCACTATCTGAGAATATATACCAGCTGTTGTTGCTAACATCATGGAGAAGAACCTTTGGAAAACCTTCTAATAATTCATCAGGGAATGCTTGGTTTAAGGAATAGATGTCGAACTGTTGACCACTTTTATTGTCAGTATTTATAAAATCATATTGTCCAAGCTTATAATAGGATCCAGGTATGTCAAGATTCAATTGCCAAGAATAGTCCTTAGGAGCGTCTACTTTGTTTCCTTTTTGTTGGAAAATTTCGAACATAGCATGGTGATAGCTATTGCCCTTGATTTCCTGAATGATTCCACCCATTGTCATGTGATATTCATAGTGAATGGCTTTTATTTTTTGATTGCTAATTAGTAGTGGTTTCGTAGCAATATTGACAATACCTTGTTTGTAATCAACTTGACTGCCAAATGTTTCAGCAATAAAGCGGATTGGTACATAAGTACGATTGTTTTTAAGGTATGGCGTTCCATCCAAATGCTCGGTTTTACCATTTTTAATCACTGTCTGGCTATTGAGATTTAAAATAATAGTTGACTGGTTCTTTGAAAGGGTGATTTTGGAATCCTTCCACTGAACTTGTGCACCCAAATTTTCACTAATTACACGTAATGGTACCATAGTTCGATTGTTCTTAAGCTCAGGTGTTGCATCTGTTTTCACTACAACTTCGTCAATCTTGATTTGGGTCGTTGCCGCATCAGCAGGAGATGCCGTCCATAATATAGATGTTAATAATAGGCCTGTGAAGATTTTTTTCATTGTATTTAGTCTCCTTTATTTTAGTGACCTTATTTTACCATAAAATTCTAATACTATAATGATAGTTTACTATTTATTATTTTTTAACAGTGTATAAAGCGTTTTTGAAATCGAATACTAAGCTCGAAAGGAGGTTTTTTTGTGAAATTTTTAACATGGGGAATAGTTGGTGCAGCTCTTTTTGCTGTCATGAAAGGCTATGGGAAATCGAACCAAGGACAGAAGGACAGCTATCAACAAACGACAACACCTGTTCAATTAGTGGCTAATGCAAACCCTTTGACAGCTAATACACCGAAACAGTAAGAGGTGCCGAAAGCTTATAGATCGCTTTGATCTATAAGCTTCTATTTTTTACATTATTATCCTTTGTTTGATATAATAGTTTGTTTCTAGAATTATATTGGCAGTCTTCGGCAATTTCCCTTCAAAAAAAAGAAGAACACCGATTGGGGTTCTTCTCGCAATTTATTTGCTTTGTGTTTGTAAGGCTAGTCGGACGCCTAGACCGATATAGACAAAGCCAACTGTTTTTTCAAGCCAACGGGAGCTTCCACTTGCTTTAGTAAAGATTTTTTCACCAATAAAGCTTGTTACAATAGCTAGTAGAATCGTATACAAGGCACTCATCACAACGAATGTAATGCCCAGTGTTAGCAGTTGGACTGTAACAGATTGCTCGTTATGTTGGATAAATTGTGGTAAAAAGGCAAGGAAAAATAATGCCGTTTTTGGATTTAATATTTCTGCTAGAAAGCCTTGGCGGAATGAGGTACTCGCAGGGCTTTGTTCGACAGTAGGTTGTTCAATTTTCTTCGGTTTCGTGAGGAGCATTTGTATCCCTAAATACACAAGATAAGCTACACCAACATATTTCACCACTTCAAAGGCAGTGGCTGATTTCATTAAAATAGCTGAAAGACCTAAAACAGCTGCTAACGTATGCACTAAGTCGCCTAGACCAATGCCTAAAGCTGTATAAATGCCATTCTTTTTACCACTTTTTAGGGTTTGTGTGATTGTGATAATGACTGCAGGGCCTGGAATTAAAAATAATAAAAGAACTATTGCAATAAAAGATAACATGCTTACCATCCTATTCTAATAAACTAATCATTCTAGGGTGAATGCATGAAATATTATATTCTAGCAACTATAGAACTGTCGATAAAGAAATATTAAAAAAAGAATGAAAAAAAATTCAGAAAATATATTCGAGGGTGGGTGATGTCATGAAATTGAATTTATCCTATAGTTTACAGCTATTATTCTGTTTGATCATCTTGATTATCAGCATTTATTGTCTTTCAACAAAAGATTTTACGTTACTGCCAATTTCATTCGCTTTTGTAGGATTTTCTTTCCTCCTCATCGGTCTGAGAGAATGGCGAAGAGCCAAAAAATCAGTGATTAGTATTCTTTCATTTGGCACTGCTATTTTTATACTTTTGATTGTAGGTCAATCATTGTTTGGCTAGTCTTTTTATTTTTTAATACCAACTACTAATATTTAGTGATAGAATAAGGTAATAAAAATAGTTGGAGGTATAAACATGTTAACTAGTCAACAAATACAAGCAATTTTGCCTCACCGTTATCCGTTCCTATTGGTGGATCGTATTGATGAATTAGAGGAAGGAAAACGAGCAGTAGGGCTTAAAAATGTGACCATCAATGAAGAGTTTTTTAATGGTCATTTTCCCCAGTATCCTGTGATGCCAGGCGTACTGATTGTGGAAGCACTAGCGCAAGTTAGCGCGGTGATAATGCTGACAAAGGCAGGAAATGAGGGGAGACTCGGATTGTTGGCAGGTATTGATCAATGTCGTTTTAAAAAACAAGTGAAGCCAGGGGATCAATTACGTCTTGAAGTAGATATCACACGCGTAAAAGGGTCAATCGGTAAAGGTAAGGGCATTGCGACAGTCGATGGAGAATTGGTTTGTGAAATGGAACTTGTTTTCGCGTTTGGGAATTAACCAATTAGCTGAATGAACTGATAACATACGTAGTGACTACATACGACCAAGTCCAATGGGTCGAGCTACAAGGCAATCAAAAAATTCCAATAGAAGACATTTTATTATTATGGACGAGCTTAAACAAAAAAATGATGGAAATGTTGGAAAAACTTACAACGCAAACTTTATCTCGAACATGTGAGATTGGTCAACCGCAATGGGTCACATTTGAATGGCTTATCCAAGATTATTTCGACCATTTGGAACACCATGTGAAAAAGCACATTTTAATGGAACCATGATATTTATCGAAACTTAAGCATTTTTTTGCGAAATCCTCAAATAATAAAGTACGAAAAAATATTTGGGGACGTGAAGATTTGATGAAAAAATTATTACTGTTTTTACTGCCGCTATGTCTGATTACGGTTTCGTTTTTTTATGTCAAAGCGAGTTCATATGACAATAAAGGAAGAAGGCATTATGAAGAAGCAGGCCAAATACTTTGGGAAATCAAAACAGATGAGAAAATCATCGCCCTCACTTTTGATGATGGACCACACCGTAAGTACACAGCCGATATTCTAGATGTATTGGAAAAATATCATGCAAAAGGAACCTTCTTTATTGTCGGTCAAAATGCGGAAAAAAATCCTGAACTTATATCGAGAATGTACGATGAGGGGCATGAATTAGCCAACCATACATTTACCCACCCTTTAAAAACAAATGTATCGAATTTAATGAAGGAAATTGATCAAACCAATGCCACTCTTTATAGTATTACCGGCTTTAGGCCGACTTTATTCCGTCCGGTTGAAGGTCAATTTTCAGATGCGATGATTGATGCAATCGCGAAAGAGGGCTATAAAGTCGTGATGTGGTCTTGGCATTTGGATACACTTGACTGGAAAGGCCCCGGGGTCAATCGAATTGTAAATACCGTATTAAAAGGGGTAAAGGAAGGTAATATTGTCTTATTTCATGATGGTGGAGGTAACCGATCACAAACCGTGAAGGCGCTCGAGCAAATTTTACCGGAGCTTGAAAAACAGGGTTATCGCTTTGTGACAGTTTCAGAATTGCTTGAAATACAGTTGGATTATAAAAAAATGGAAAAAAAGCAGTAGTGTTGAGATTCTTTCAACACTACTTTTCGTTGCGCTTTCTCTTTATGTAAAGGTTATTTCAACATTTTTTTGATGTGCTTGAGCTCACCAATTAAATAATCGATTTGCTTCTGCATATTATCAATTTGAACGCTTGATTGACCATCACCATTACTATTACTTTGAGAAGAATCGTTATTAGCATTTTGAAGTACTTCTAGGGCAAGACCTGCTGCAATGGTTTGTATGCCATCTCCAAGTGTTGAAATGGCAGCGCCGATATAGGCTAACTTAGCTGCATAAATTTCGAGGGAATCATTGTTTTGGCTGGGCTTATTATTTCTTCCCATATTTTCTTCCTCCTTACACTTGTCATTACTTGCATCATATGCATGAATAAGAGAAAAGGAGAACGATTTATATGATTCGCAAGAAATGGTAAAATTAGCAGAAACACTAAATAATGGAGGAGATGCCTTTGACACATGTAGAGATTGTTGAAATGAACGGACAATTGTTGGAGGGAATAGGCAGTTACTGTTTACGGAGCAAGAAAGATGCTGAAGGCTATAAAGGCAAAAATAAATGGCTAAATCAACAATTTGAAAAGAGCTTACGTTATTTTCAATTATTGGAAGATCGTAAACAAGTAGGTTTTATAGAGTATACGGACGCAGAGTATTCCTCAAGGGTTATACATGCGGATGACTATGTGATCATTCATTGTTTATGGGTAAGCGCTGTCGGCAAGGGCTACGGTACACAATTATTGAAAAAATGTTTAGAAGATGCAAAACAACGTGGCAAAAAAGGAGTGGCTGTGCTTACAAATGACAAAACTTCATGGACACCTAGTAAGGATTTATTTTTACAGCACGAATTCCAACTAATTACTACCGCACCCTTTGATTTTGAATTATTGGTTTATCCATTTAATAATGATGGTGCGCTCCCGTATTTTCCTGAAAATTGGCAAGAGCGATTGACGCGTTTTCAAAACTTGACCGTTCTTCGATCTTTTCAATGTCCCTTTGTGGAAGTCGCGACGGAGAACATATTAACGGCTGCCCATAAACTTGGGATCTCGGTCGAGTTGATCGATTTTCAAAGCAGGGAAGAGCTGATGGAGAAATCGCCAACACCTTATGGAATCTTCTCGGTTATCTATAAAGGACAGCTCATTTCTTTCCATCGATTAACCATTCATTCTGTCTATAAAAGGCTTCAGAAGCTAATGGAAGAACCTGTGTAAAAAATTTTGATCATGATTTGCAACTTTTTTTGTCACTGGCACGTTATTATCTTATAGCATTTCTATGATTCAATTGATTTTTTAGTTGACTGCTACTAGGAAATGAGTAAAATTAAAAAGCAGTACCATTATATACCTAAAGCTTCTATAGGGAAATGATGGATCCATGGGCACTAGGATGCTAGAAGGTTGGAGGCATGATGAGACAAGCTCTGTTATGAAATTTTGACAGTCTTTTTCTTTTCGTCTTCTGTATAACCTGTTAAGATGGTAATAGTGTGACAACAAGTTAGTGTATATGAGAGTGGTGACAGTCAAGATGGATAAACAGAAAAAAGAAAGTACAGAACAGCAGCAAGAGCCCACGCCAGCTGAAATCAAGCCGGCAGGACAATTTATACAATTAAAACCGTTTAAGTTCATCATGCTAATGTTCTTTACAATTCTTATTACTGCCGGTTTAACGATTTTTGCGTTAACATTTGGTGATAAGAAAGTAGTAGAAGTGAAAGTTCCGGTAGAACGTGCGGAATTTACGAAATTATATGAAGCATTTGATTTACTGAAAAATAACTATTACAAAGATATTGAAGATGAAAAAGTAGTCGATGGTGCAATAAATGGCATGTTCGACGCTTTAGGAGATCCGTACTCTGATTTTATGGTAAAGGAAGAAGCGGACCAATTTAATTCTGGTTTATCTTCTAGCTTCCAAGGAATTGGTGCAGAAATCCAAGAACGTAATGGTTATATTACAGTTGTGTCACCTATCAAAAATTCCCCTGCTGAAAAGGCAGGCTTATTACCAAAAGATATCATCTTAACGGTTGATGGGAAAAGCATTCAAGGTTTCAGTGCCACAGAAGCAGTAGCGTTAATTCGCGGGGAAAAAGGAACGCCTGTGAAATTATCGGTGAAACGTGGCGAAAATACTGAGCCTATTCAAATGACAATTGTTCGTGATGAAATCCCAGTAGAAACTGTTTATGGTGAAATGCTTGATGGCAATATTGCCCATATTCAAATTACATCGTTTAGTGAACAAACTGCCCAAGAGCTTGAAAAAATCCTAGTTGAGTACGAAGGCAAAGGCATGAAGGGCATAGTATTAGATTTACGTCAAAATCCTGGTGGCTACTTAAAGGCTGCAGTGGATATTTCTAATTTATTTGTACCAGAAGGCAAAGCCATTGTGCAGGTACAAGAAAAAGATGCAGAACCAGAAATCACTAATGCGATTGCTGGTAAAAAGTATAACCTACCAATTACAGTTCTTGTTGATGGTGGTAGTGCTTCTGCCTCAGAGATTTTAGCGGGTGCTTTAAAAGAATCTATTGGTGCTAAAGTTGTCGGTGAAACATCATTCGGTAAAGGCACTGTCCAAAATGTAACACCGCTAAAAGATGGCTCTAATCTGAAATTTACAACAGGTAAATGGTTAACGCCAAACGGTAACTGGATTAATGAAAAAGGGATTGAACCTGATGTTAAGGTAGCCTATCCAACATATGCTTCATTACCATACTTGAATGCTTCTATAGAAATGAAGGCAGGCATGCAATCGGAAACTGTGAAGGCGGCAGAGGAGATGCTTCAAGTACTAGGGTACGAGCCTGGTGAAATCGATGGTCTTTATGATGACAATACGGAGCATGCTGTAGAACAATTACAAGCTGCGAATAATCTTGAAGAGACAGGTATTTTAACAGGAAATACAACGTATGCATTAATGGATGCTTTACGTGCAAAAATGAAAGCTGATGATCCTCAGTTGTTAAAAGCCAAAGAGCTTCTTTTAGGAACAGCAGATAAGACTGAGGGAACTACAAACTAACAAGTACAGCTGTCGCAACAGTCGTCTTTCACGGCATCTGCGACAGCTTTTTTTATAGGAGGAAGAAGAGAATGAAGGACGTATACCTATTTAGTGGCTTTTTAGGAAGTGGCAAAACATCCATGCTGACAGATGTGATTCGCCAACTAAAAGAAAGGAATTTAAAACCCGCGGTTATTATGAATGAACTTGGTAAGCTACCATTTGACTCTCAGACCGTGGAGAAAGATATTCCGCTCAAAGAGATGCTAGAAGGCTGTATTTGCTGTTCAGGTGCTGAAAAAACGGAGGCACAAATTCAATCTCTTCTATTAGATAGTGATTTTGATGTGTTAATTATTGAAACTACCGGTGCTGCCCATCCTGTCGAGGCGTTAGATGCGGTTTATTCCCCATTATTTGCTGATAAGCTGAACATCAAAGGGATTGTGACAGTGGCAGATTCAAAGCTGTGGCTTCACCGTGACACACTTACACCGCAAGTACGTTCATTATTTATGGAACAAATTCGCCATGCACACTTATTGTTAGCGAATAAAACAGATCTATTAACTGAGGCAGAGCAAGCACAAGTTGTTTATGAGCTACAAAGCTTGAACCCCAATGCCTTTATTTTGCAAACGACGAATGGCCGTGTACCACTATCATTATTAGAGGGTTTAAAGGCAACGGAGCAGACAGATAAAGCAGATGTTGTAAAAGCACCTATTGCTTCAATGCAACTTGGCTCACGCTTAGTGGAATTTGCGGATATGGAGTTTACCCAGGAGCAATTTGAAGAATGGATTCGAGCATTGCCTGAAACGATTTATCGTATGAAAGGGTACGTGCCGATAGAGGGCATTAAAAATCCAATACTGTTCCAATATGCGTATGGCATGGTCCAATGGCTACCTGAATATATAAAAATGCCAGCAAAACTCGTTATTATTGGTGAAAATGTGGGTTCTCTACCTGTTATCGGAATCCATTAAAGAAAATGTCAACCTGTGAACTTTTACACATTTTAGACAATGTGTAGATTTACGCAGGTTTTTTTATTTTTATGTAAAAGAAATGTAACGTGGTTGTAACATGTTTGTAATATTAAGTAGGTAAATAACCAATGAAACTAGTGATAGCACTATTCTTGCGGCTTTAGGTAGGAAGGAATTGAACGAAAGACTCATTGAATAACGCATGCATTTTATAGTCAATTTCGAGGTGAATTTACGATAATATTTGCTAGATTTGAAGGGGTGTCAACCCTCTTTCAAACGTAAGTATTTCATAGATTGGATAAAGCTACTAAGAAATATAGCAAAAAAAACCCGATTTTTCGCGTATTTCTTTCCATGTTGGGGCAGTTAGCAGATGTTGGTAAGATTTTAATGAAAATTATCCTTTACGATTAATGGCAGAGAAGGAGGAATTGCAAACATGAAAAAAACATTAACTGCAATTTGTGCAACATTTTTATTAGCAGCTCCAATTCAAATAGCTTCTGCTGCTACAAATACAACAGAGGGGAATTCAACACAGCAATCAACGAACTGTAAAGTTTATTATAAATGGTCTAACAATCATAAATGGAATATTCAGTTCCCACAGGCATCTACACCATCTAAAGAGACGCCTACAACAAATAATAATACGGTAACAACACCAAACAATAGTCAACCAACACCAAACGAAAAACCAGCAACACCACCAACTACTACTAAACCTTCAACAACAACAACTTCAGATGTAAACGCATTTGAACAAGAGGTAGTAAAATTAACAAACGCTGAACGTACAAAAGCTGGTTTAGCACCATTCCAAACGGATGACAAATTAATGGCGGCTGCTCGTGAAAAATCACAAGACATGCAAAGTAAAAACTATTTTTCACATACAAGCCCAACATTCGGTTCACCATTTGATCGTATGAAAGCACTAGGAATCACTTATAAAAGTGCAGGTGAAAACATTGCACAAGGTCAACGTTCACCACAAGAAGTCGTACAAGCGTGGATGGACTCACCAGGACACCGTGCCAACATCTTAAATGCGAAATTCACGCATATCGGTGTAGGTTATGTGAAATCAGGTAACTATTGGACACAACAATTCATTCAAAAATAAGATTGCAAGAACGAAAAATGTCTTATAAGTCTACTAGACTTATAGGGCATTTTTTTATTATGGAATAATTGGTAATAGTTGATATAAAAAGGGGGTATATACAGTTGAATCAAACATGGCTATAGGTATTTTTATTGAATATAGTATGTTAAATGATCCACTCATTCAAAATGGCGATATTGTCATCGTTCCACTAATTGATCATGAACCTAAGCATATATCGCTAGGATGGGCTATTTCTGAGCATAAACATTTTTCAATTGCTCAAAAGGAGTTTATGAAATATTTGTGCACGAATATCATAATTTAACAGTTTAACCGAATTTATCGTCCGCTTTTCTTTATGCTAGTTATAAAAATGGTTTTCAGGGAAGTAGTAGGTAAAAAGTAGGGCGAATTGTCATGGAGAAAAAAGTCGAATCTATTAAAATAACCAACAACTTACGTGATGGGCTTTGCGAAGTATCATCCTGTTATGGTGATGGAGAAATTGTTTTTTGAATTCGAAGATTTAAACAGATGGAGGCGGATTACAAACGATTAAAGAGGGAGTTTAAGGGAAATCGGTTAAGTTAGCGATTGAAAAAATACAGCATCCAGGACAATATCTAAGCTTGGAGTTTACGTATACTCGTAATTATTGAAGGTATGTCGATCTATTCAGCTATGAAGCATTCATTAATACGCCATGAAACCATTTAAATTATGTCTTAAATTGTACAGCCTATATAAGGATATCAAAGCCTCTTTTAAAATAAATCTTCTGTAAGATGCCCCTACATATGGGCATCTTTTTTTGGCTATGAATCCAGCTATGACGCGTTTGAAATAAGCGAAAAATGCTTATACTCTTCAGTAGAGGAGGCGTTTTATGGATAGAGTGGAATATATGATGAAAAGCCTGCAAAAAGCATTCTACCATTCCTCTGATTTGACAGTCAGACAGGTAGATTGGCATGAAGGAAATACTGCTATTTTATGCTTTTACGCTTCTCTTGTAGATGCTAAGGAAGTGCAAAAAGTTCTAGATACAATTTATGCACGTTTAGATACAGCTAAACCTTTTTGGAGTGAAACATTAATTACGACATTAGAAAAATTTTCATTACCCCAAGCGATAGAACGAGTCTGTCAGGGGGAAACCATCGTTATTTTGCCTGACACAGGGAAAATGCTGACTCTTACCATTGACAATGAAGTGCGTCGTAATCTAGAAGAACCGAATAACGAAAGTATTCTGCGTGGTTCACATGAAGGTCTTATTGAACGGGTGGATACCAATTTAGCGTTGATACGTAGGCGTGTCAATAATCCTGCATTGGTTGTGAAATCCTTTACGATCGGCCGACAAACGAAAACAAAGGCTTATTACCTTTATATGGAGGGGGTTATAAAGCCTGAGACTTTACAAGAGATGGAGAAGCGGATTGAAACTCTTCATATTGATTATTTTTATAGCACGGGCCAATTAAGTGATGCGTTAGAGGATTCTGTGTTATCTCCTTTTCCGCAATTGTTAAGTACGGAGCATCCTGATCGTGTAGTGGCCAATTTAGTAGAGGGTAAGGTCGTGGTGATGACGGATATTTCACCAACCGCATTCATTGGTCCTGTGACTTTTTTCTCTTTCTATCAAACGCCAGATGACTATAATGGTCGGGTTGTCGTCGGTTCTTTTTATAAAATCGTTCGTCTCCTGTCGTTTATAACCGCTGTTTTTTTACCTGCTTTTTATATTGCAATCATTAGCTTTCACTTTGAAGTGCTACCATTGGAATTAAGTAATCAAGTAAAAAATGACATTAATGATATTCCTTACCGACCACTGATTGAAGCGCTGATTCTAGAGATTATTATGGAATTAATTCGAGAATCGAGTATTCGATTACCGCAATCGGTAGGACAGACGATTGGAATAGTGGGGGGGTTAGTGATAGGGGATGCCATCGTAAGTGCGGGATTGGTATCCAATTTAATGGTCATTGTAGTTGCGTTAACGGCTATTTCCAGCTATGTTGTCCCATCGGTCGAATTAAATAGTACCATTCGCATGATACGTTTTCCGTTTATGGTACTTGCCTCCTTGTTTGGCTTTTTAGGAATCGTCGTTGGTGTTGTCATTTTACTTATCCATCTTATTAATTTAACGTCTTTGAAACAGCCTTATTTTTCGCCTATCATTCCTTTTCAACCTAAAGCTGTGATTAAAATTTTTTTACGTTGGCCGTTTTTCAAACCGACAGTGCAAGTCACATCTTTTCAATCGCCAAAGGATGAACAAGCCAAAAATGAGGATACACCATGAATGTTTCCTTAACAAAGGCGCAATTTTTTTTACTGTTATTTATTTTTCAAACAGGTGTAGTCTACATCGCCTTTCAAACACCATTAATTATTAATAGTAGAAATAGCTCGTGGTTGATATTTATTGTAGCGAGTGTGATTCATTATGGACTACTCCTATTTTTTGAACGTTATCATTCGTATTTCTATTTAAATGTTTTTTTTCGTTGGGTTTATCAAATCTATTGGCTGTTAATGACTGCTGTATTTATTGCCTATATGAGCTATGTTTTGGCGTCGTGGGTACTGCCACAAACACCTGAGTGGATAGTTGTTGTTATTATTGTAGCATTATCTCTTTATGCCAACTTAAGTAGACCAGAAACCGCCATCAATATTGGTGTGATGCTGATACCTATCATTTTTCTATTTGTCATTTTTCTAATGCTAGCGATACCGGATTTAACGTGGAGTAATCTTTTTCCGATTGAATGGAAAAATACAAAACAAATAGGAGCTGGCTTGATTCATAGCATCTATGCTTACTTTGGGATCGAAATGTATCTTGTTTACCGACCATTTTTACAAAAGGATTTACAAGTAAAAGGAAAGCCCTTATTGATCTATCAGCTGGTCATTTTCGTGTTTTATTTTGTTTCAGTTCTTTTTACGCAAATGTTTTTTTCCGTGGATGAAATTAGCCTCATACCAGAGCCTATTATGTATATTTTAAAATCCCAGAAAGTTACATTTGTGAAGCGGCTTGATATTTTTTTCCTCTATATTTGGCTTTCTTGGTCCATTGTCACCATCATGATTTTTGGTCTATCTTTTCGCATACTTCATTTTATAAAACAAAAGAAGCATCCGACAAGGAGTATTATTGTGTATCATATTTTACTAGCCATCCTACCGCTCTTTGTCATTCATTTTCGAAGCATTGAATTTATCAAAAATTCCTTACACTACGTATTTATCTTCTTTACTTTCTTATTACCCATAGTCATTATCTGTTGGAATAAATGGAGGGGAAAAAGTGTATCGTAAAGGGCTTATGATTGTCATGGCAGTCTTGCTGCTAGCTGGCTGTTGGGATGAACGTCTTTATAAAAACTCTTCCGTTGTGACGCTCGTTGGGATAGAGGGCTATGTAGGCGCGTACAAAGGTTACTATGCCTATCCGACTACAGCAGCTCAGGAAACTGAAATTATTGAGGCGGAAGGGATATCGCCACGCGAAGTACGTACCAAAGCTAATTTAAAAGTGGAGCAGACGCTTGATTTATCGGAGCTATCAACTATCCTAGTATCAGATCAAACTGCGAGGGAGCCCATTTATGACCTATTGGATATTTATTTTCGAAATCCCCAAAATCCCATATCCATCAAAATGGCGATTACAGAAGGGGATGTCAAACCGTTTGTGGATTTAACAAAAGATATTGCGAGTAGTGCAGGAGGCTATTACCAGCGATTTATCGAAAGTTCAGAGGATAATACTTATTTTCCTAAGGTAGATTTACAAGTTGTTGGATCCATGCTATTTGATCAGACAATTGATATTGCTTTGCCTTATTTTCAGCTAAGTGAAGATAAAAAGCATGCGGTGGCAAGTGGCTTAGCTTTATTTTCTGGACCAACCTATACTGGCACAGTATTAACACCGCCTCAATCCTTAATGATGTTGTTACTAATGAACCAAAATAGTAAAGCAGCACGCATGAGCTATTTATGGAAAAACGATGGAAAGGTCAATCCGATTACGGTAGATGTGTTAAAAGTGAAGCGTAAGTGGACTGTCAATGAGGAATTGCGAACAATAGACATGGCTTATACTATTGAGGTTGAGGTTGAAGAATTTGCAAATGATCATTTATATAAAAAAGAATTTTTTCAGGATGTACAACAAATGATAGAAGAGAAAGTACAAGCTGAGTTTGAGGATGTTTTACGTATTCTTCAGAATCAGAAGTCCGATACATTGGGGATTGGTCGTCATATTCGAGCTTATCATCCAAAGATGTTTAAGGGAGATTGGCATACTGAATTTGCCTCTTTGTTACTCAAACCGAAAGTGCAGGTAAAGATCATTCGAACGGGTGTTTTACGTTAAATAGAAAAAATCGCCTTTCCAACAACAATGGAAAAGGCGATTTTTTGTCATGCAACGGTCACTCTTTTTTGGACAAGCAACAAGCGAATTAAAAGTGTAATTGCACCAGTGGTTAATCCTGCAACAAGTCCAATCCAATACCCAAATGGTCCCAAATCAGTGTGGATTGCAAGGAGATAACCAACAGGCAAGCCGATGACCCAGTAAGAAATGATCGCCATGATAAATGTGATCATCACGTCTTTATAACCTCGTAATGCTCCTTGTACAGGCGCTTGGATGGCATCAGATAGCTGGAAAATTGCTGCATAGACTAAAAATTGTACAGCATACTCGATTACCTTGCTATCTGTTGTATACATGTGGGCAACAGGTTCACGGAGGATAAAGAGAATACAAGCAGAAATAAAGCTAAACAAGATGGCAGTACCAACACAAAGATAACTATAGATGCGCGCATCTCGCATGCGACCGGCACCAATCTCAAAGCCTACTAATATCGTAACACCCATTGAAATACTTAGGGGCACCATATAAAGCAGGGAAGTGAAATTGATTGCAATTTGATGGGCTGCAATAATAGATGTGCTAAAATTACTCATCATCATTGTGACGGCCGAAAAAATACTTGTTTCTGCGAATAACGAAATGCCAATCGGCACACCAATCAATAAAATTTCCTTCCATCGTAACCATGCCGGCTTAGGCCAATTGTGAAACATACGAAAGCGTTCAAAAGGCACTCGTTTAGCAATAATCCAAACTGTAATCAAGAAAATCAGCCAGTATGTAATTGCAGTAGCTAACCCTGCTCCAATTCCACCAAGCTCTGGTGCTCCGAATTTCCCGAAAATAAAGATGTAATTCAGTACGATATTAATTGGTGTTGTCATTAAGGTAATGATCATCGTGACACGTGTTTGGCCGAGTGCATCGATAAAACAACGCATGACAAAAAATAAAAATAGCGGTAAAAGGCCAGCACACATCGAATAGATGTAACCTTTTGCAATGTTATGTACAGGTGTTTCTAAACGCATATTGCTAAGAATCCAATCGATGCCAAAGAAGAGTCCAATGAAAATGATGATGGACAATGTAATGGCTACATAAATGCCTTGCTGAACAGTCTTTTTTGCATCCATTTCCTTTTTTGCCCCAACAAGCTGGGAGACGATCGGTGTAATGGCAAGGAGAATGCCGGATAGCCCTGTATATATCGGCATCCAGATAGAGGAACCGATCGATACGCCGGCTAAATCAGCCGTCCCATAGCGACTAGACATTAAAACGTCAAAAAATGAAACAAGGTAGATGGCTACTTGTGTCACTAAAATAGGGATGATCATTTTTAAAAGAAGTGCGTATTTTTCTTTCAGTGTGGATGTTTGATACATGTATGATACTTCCTTCATTAACATAATGAACAAGTATAGCATATGTAAAGAGAGAAAAGCTGAAATTTTATGGCTTCATCTATATCTTTTCGTCGGCATATAGTAAAATAGAACACTGTAAACAAAAAGTAGTCTAACTACAATGGTTTTTAAGGAATAGGAGAATTCATGTGAAACAACAAACAATCATTTTAACCGGTGGTGGGACAGCTGGCCATGTATCGTTAAACCAAGCGATACTCCCGTCTTTACTTGAACTAGGTTATGATGTCCACTATATTGGCTCAGAACAAGGAATTGAAAAAGAATTAATTGGCGAAGCATTCCCTAATGTCCAATTTTATGGAATTGCGAGTGGTAAACTGCGTCGTTACTTTTCGATGAAAAATTTTACAGACCCATTTAAAGTGCTTGCTGGAATGATGCAGGCTTTTCGTATTATTAAAAAAGTAAAGCCTCAGGTTGTATTTTCAAAAGGGGGCTTCGTCTCTGTCCCTGTTGTCATGGCAGCCAAACTTTCAGGTGTCCCAGTTGTCATTCATGAGTCAGATGTGACACCAGGGCTTGCCAATAAAATTGCCCTACCTTTTGCCTCTCATGTGTTCACCATTTTTGAAGAAACGCTGAAGCATCTACCAAAAGAAAAAGCAACCTGCACAGGTTCCATTATTCGTCCTGAATTGTTGAAAGGGGAAAGAGCAAAAGGGTTAGCTTACTGTGGTTTCACGACATTAAAACCTGTTTTACTAGTGATGGGTGGCAGTCTAGGCTCGGTTGTTCTGAATGATGCCCTCCGAAAAAATTTACCCGAGCTGTTAAAACAGTTTTACATTATTCATTTATGTGGGAAAGGGAACTATGATCAATCGTTAGAGTCAATGTCTGGCTACAAGCAATTTGAGTATGTCACGACAGAGCTGCCTGATTTAATGCATGCAGCAGACTTCATCGTGTCTCGAGCGGGGTCAAACTCGATCTTTGAATTTTTGGCACTTCATAAACCAATGCTTTTGGTGCCTTTATCTGCCCAAAAAAGCCGTGGTGATCAAATCTTGAATGCTAATTTATTTAAAAAACAGGGCTATGCAGAAGTGTTACAAGAAGAAGCATTAACGAAGGAATCCTTTATGAAGTCTGTTTATACACTAACAGGGCGTAAAGAGGAAATGGTTGAAACGATGTCCAAAACTCAAAAACCAAAAACGCCTGACGAGATGGCGTCATTAATTTTGCACTATCAAAAATAAAAGTCATTAAAAAAGCTATGAGGGATGTCGATGATGATAACACCTCATAGCTTCTTCTTATTGTAAAAAGCTTACATTGCTTGTTCTTCGCCTTCTTGCATTTGATAAGCAGTTGTTAAATAGAATAAATCTTTTGGAATTTTAAATAGTTCAAATTGTGCCATGCCACTATTAACTTGAGCTAACAAAGTTGGATGACTTTCATTAGCGCTCACTATATAGGGTAACTTTAGCGCGGCACGCTGTGATTTTATATTTTCAACACGAATACGGAGGAATACCGTATGGAAATTGTAGTCAAAAAATAACTCGTTCAAAAAAAGCATTTTCGCTTTTTGATTATAGCCTTTTCCTTGGTAAGGGAGTCCAATCCACGTTCCTAAAAAGCCTGCACCGTCTTCAACATCGTGTATACTAATGGTGCCGATTGGTTGACCCCAGTCATCAGTGATGGTCCTCGAGATAGCGAGTCCTCTCGCCTCCTCTTCGATCAGTTGCTTTGTCATAAACCAATATTCATCAGCGGATGTGGCTTTCTGACGGACAAAAGGGAATACAGAAGGGTGTGATAATAGCTCATAAAGCTCTGTACATTCATGCAGGTCTCGATGTTTAAGCATACGAAACGCCTCCTTTACTAGGGTAGTTAAAACAATTCCGTTGAAGCATAAAGAAGAAAACTAAATTTCGTGCTGGAATTAAAACCCAAAGAACTAGACGTTATAACTATGAAATTCCATAATCTCCCGCTGTCTTACTGATTTCGACCATACCGAAAAAAGACTAGTTTTTTAAATATAATATAACATACGAGCTGTTTGATGCAATCATTTTGCTCGTAAAAACCAAAATTTTAAGTTTAATAGTCAGTAAATTCTGATAAATGAATAGAAATGGCACATTTATTTGACCATGTTTTATGTTAAGTCGATTCTATCACTTTTATCTAGAATTAATCATTTTTCTACATCTTTAGTAGTATTTCGATTTGTTTTAATAAACAAAATATCAAAAAATACCCTTAAAAGGATATAATTTATCGAATTCTAAAAAGGTAATTTTTTATTTTTATGTTATAATAGTAGTATTAGTTTTAACGTATAATTAAGCATATACATAGCATTTTTTATAATGATGGCAATGGCTTTTCTGGGGGTGACAGTATGGATTATCTTTTAAGCGATGATTTCTTTAATCAATTATTTATTGGCAATGATTTTGTTTTTCTTATGAAAAAAGTAGAGGAAGATTTTCAATATATTCGCTTAAACCATGCAGCTCGAGAACTGTTATCGCTCGAGGCGATTGGAAAAATGGTTTCTGCCGTAACTTCGAAGCGAAATTTTTCGATCATTCAGAAAAACTATCTACATGCAATTGAAGAACATAATCAGGTTGACTATGTAGATTATGCATATGTGCAGTCGGAGGTTCGTAAATACGAAACAACCGTACGGCCATTGCACTTTAACAAGGAAGACTATGTTTTAGCAATTACCAAGGAAATTCATTATGATCGTAGTATTGAAGATAAATTTTTGTTTATGCGGTCGATGTTCGACCATGCCTTTTTTTCGACCGTCGTGTTATCAGCTGAAGGTATGATATATGAAGTGAATTCAAGCTTTATGGAAAATTTTCAATTAGATAATGAAACCGTCAAACAAAAAATGTTTATTGATTTACCGATTGTGCCTAAAGAAGAAGTACAGCAAATTAAGATGTGCTTACAAAAAGCCGCAAGAGGAGAAAACGTTGATGAAAAGTTTGTAAAATTACTTACGTTGGACCAACAAGAACGCATGTATTTACTGTCACTATCACCTGTTATGCAGGAGGATAATTCCTTTGCTATCTTTCTTATTATGCAGGATTTCACACAGTTCACCTTGCAAAAGGCAGAACTTCGTTCAAAATCCCACGGTCTTGAAGTGTTTAAGTCGGCATTAAATTCAGCTACAGCCATTGCTGTTTTAGATAGTGCAGGCAATATTTTAGAAGTGAGCGAGATGTTTTTACAAGCTTCAGGCTACACTGCAGAGGAATTGATTGGTCAGCCCTATGCGTTACTTGAGCCACGCTATCAAACACAAAGTTTTTTACAATTAATCAATGACAATCTTGCTGCTGGGGAGATCTGGCGAGGAGAGCTGTGCTATCGCACGAAATATCATGCAGATTATTGGGTGGAGGCGACCATTGTTCCATTAAAAAATGAGTTCGGTCAGATTGAACAAATTTTAACCATTAACTATGATATTACAGACAAGAATAGAATGTTCACAGAATTAAAAAATATTGAACGAACTTTCCGCTTAATTACGGAAAATACAAATGATTTAATCGTGATTACCAATGAAGATGGCATCATTATTTATGCTTCGCCTTCCTATGGAATATATTTAGGCTATGAAAATGTGGAGTTGCAAGGTCAGTTTTATAGTGCCATTATCGATAGAGAAAGCCAACACGAATGGCAAACATTTTTAAACAATTTTACTGGTCAGACAGATAAGCAGTTCGAGCTATTGCTTAAGGCGAAGGACGGCACACCCATTTGGACAGAAGGTAATGTCACAGTGGTGCATGACCCCGATCGAGAAAAAGTTTCTCAAATTATGATGGTGTCTCGTGAAATTACTCATCGCAAAGAAAGAGAAAATGATTTGCTTTATCTGGCTTATCATGATTCTTTAACACAACTACCTAATCGACGTTTTTTACAAAAAGAATTTCCTAAAATATTAGCGGAAGCCAACGAAAATCATACTAGTGTGGCGTTGCTTTTTTTAGATGGTGATGATTTTAAAGAGGTAAATGACCGCTTTGGCCATGATACAGGGGATGCCTTTATCCAGCACTTTGGTCAGGCTTTGAGTAATACCGTTAGAAGTCATGATATCGTTATTCGAATAGGAGGCGACGAATTTCTCGTCATCTTAACAGGTTTAACGAGAGAAATCGAAAAAAGACATAGCCAAATTATGCATATTATTCGTCGCATTCGGGATGAATTAACAGCAGGCTGGATGATTGAGGATCATCTGTTCACACCTACTGCTTCGATAGGAATTTCTTATTATCCAGATCATGCCCAAACATTGAATGAATTAATGGATTTAGCTGATCAAGCTTTATATAAATCAAAAGAATCTGGAAAAAATAATCTCTATATTTCAGAAGCTCACTAAAAAAGTCTGTCCACAAGTTATTCCTTGTGAGACAGACTTTTTATTTGGTGTTATGCTATAACAGTATAGGGATAAAAATCCTACATCGTTATTTCGGAATAGAAGGTGATTATATGCCTAAGAAAATATTGTTAGTGGAAGATGAAAAGCATATCGCTCGTTTTGTCGAGCTAGAATTACAGCATGAAGGTTACGAAGTGACAGTAGCCTTTGAAGGTCGTGAAGGCCTATCCTTGGCAACAACTGAACAATTTGATGTGCTTTTATTAGATGTGATGTTACCGGGTATCAATGGGATTGAAATTTGTCGGCGTGTTAGGACGCAATCTCAGGTGCCGATTATTTTAATCACGGCAAGAGATGCTGTCATGGACCGTGTGGCAGGCTTAGACGCAGGGGCAGATGACTATATTGTCAAGCCGTTTGCAATTGAAGAACTATTGGCTAGAATCCGAACGATTTTACGTCGTGCAACACCAGAGTCAGCAAACAGTGAATCCTTGCGCTTACGTGATATCGTGATAGATGTTGCAGCCTATGAAGTTTTCGTTCAAGGGAATAAACTCGACTTAACAAAGACAGAATATGATTTACTGAAACTATTAATCGAGCACAAAAATAGAGTTTGTACGCGTGAGCATATTTTAACATCCGTATGGGGCTACGATACAGATATTGAGACCAATGTGGTAGATGTGTATATACGTCATTTACGGACCAAGCTCCCAGGGGATATGAATGCCTATATTGAAACGGTGCGAGGAGTTGGGTATGTGATGCGGGAATGAACAAGTTAAAAACGTATTTTCGCCATCAATCTCTGCAGAAAAAATGGATGCTTACCTCAAGCAGTGTGATTTTCTTTAGCTATACGATTATTTGCGTAGTTGTATATATTTCCCTTCATACTTGGCTATTAAATGATGAAGAAAGTAAAGTTGAACGTACTAGTAGGGATATTATTTCATTTTTACAATCACAGGGACCGGATATTACCATCCAACAAATTCAACAAAATACTGGTTTGCTCAAATCGATTGTTGATCGTGATGAAACTGTTAGAATGTTTAATGCAGACGGCGTGGATATTTTGCGTATCAATAATACTTCAGCTGCCGCACCACTTAGCTCAATGCAGGAGATTTTTGAGACGACTATTGACAAGCAGGATGTGCTGGTAATTAACGAACCAATTCGCCTAGGCTTTTTCCAAGGGTATATCCAAGTTGTACATCCGCTCACTGGTTTCCAATCGTTAATGCACTATCTATTAACAGCGATGCTCATCGCAGGTCTTGGGGCATTGGTGTTATCAGGCTCCATTGGGTATTATCTAGCGAATTATTTAATGAAACCATTGCATGAATTACGTGCATCCATGAAAATGGTGATGGATCAAGGCTTTAATGAGCCCATTCAGCTAACTTACACGTCTCACGATGAGATTGGCGATCTATTGAAAATGTACAATGCTATGATGAATGAGCTGCAAATTTCTTTTACACAGCAACAACAATTTGTCGCAGATGCTTCTCATGAGCTACGTACGCCAATCCAAGCAATCGAGGGACATCTTTCCCTGTTAAAAAGATGGGGCAAGAATGATCCAGCTATTTTAGAGGAATCTATTGATACATCATTAACAGAAATTGCCCGAATGCGTAAAATGATCGAGGAATTATTAGAGCTTGCAAGACGTGAGGAAAAAGATGAAACGAGTGAGGCGAATGCAATAGCGGTGATCCAAGCTGTTATGGATGAGATGGGACTTGTACACCCGAAAGCGCGAATAACGCTGTCGAAAAATGGAGAAATAGGTCCTTTATTTATTACCGAAAATGCACTAAGTCAAATCATTCGTAATATAATAGAGAATGCAATTCGTTATTGTGAAAAAATTCCTGAGATACAAATTTCTATTTCTGTTGCTGGAAATTATGCATGTTTAGAAATTGCTGATAATGGTATAGGAATAGCAAAAGACAATATCCCTTTTATATTTGATCGTTTTTATCGAGTGGATGAGGCAAGAAACCGTCAAATAGGTGGAACTGGCTTAGGGCTGAGTATTTCGAAGATGCTCCTAGAAAAATACAATGCAACGGTAGAAGTCAAGAGTGAGGTTAATATTGGAACCGTTTTCTCGTTGAATATCCCGCTAAAATATTAAGAAAAATGCACGCTTTATTTCATAATTTCATCCTTTGCGAAAAAAATTGCTTAATTTGCTAAAAAGAGTTGTATTTTTTGTGAAGAGTAGTAAGATTGAGATGGAAAAAACGTTCTTTAAAATATGGAAAAGTAGTGTGAAACATTCTTTTAAAGAACGGCTAAATATTATATAATTAATTGCAATTTAATTAATGGAACTGCCGAAAGGCAAAATTTGGAGGTCATTTTTCATGTCGAACAACGTTACAACTGTAAGTTCTCCATGGTCAGCTTTCTCTGGTCCTAACCTAGGATATGTGATGGAGCAATACGACTTATTCTTACAGTCTCCTGAAGAAGTAGAACCGGAGTTAGTTTCTTTATTCCAACAATTTGGTGCACCAGTAGTAGTAGAAGGTGAAGTAGCTGTAGCTAGTCATACAGCAGCGGCTCCTGCTGGCGATTACAAAAAAGTATTAGCCGCTGTGAAATTAGCTGACGCAATCCGTTCACACGGTCATTTAGCGGCAGATATTTATCCTCTGAAAAACCGTGAACTACAAACAGCTCAAATTGAAGAAAGTGCGTTCAACTTAAGCGCTGCAGATTTAGCTGAAATTCCTGCAGCAATCTTCTTCAAAGATGTGCCAGCAAACGTGAAAAATGGTAAGGATGCAATCGACTATTTAAAAGCTATTTATACAAATAAAGTAGCATTTGAATATGAACACGTAGTATCTACAGAAGAACGTGATTGGATTCAAGCACAAATTGAATCAGGCTCTTTCCAACAAGCATTATCTTCTGATGAAAAGAAAGCCTTATTAGATCGTTTAACACGTGTTGAAAATTTCGAGAAATTTATCCATAAAACATTTGTAGGACAAAAGCGTTTCTCTGGTGAGGGCTTAGATACGCAAATCGTACTATTTGATGAAATCATTAAAACTGCTGAAGCGGTAAATGTTGAAAATGTGCGTATTGGTATGGCACACCGCGGTCGTTTAAATGTTTTAACACATATTTTAAATAAACCTTATGACATGATGTTCTCTGACTTTGCTCATGTATCAAATGATTTATTTATGCCGGAAAATGGCCGCCTTGAAATTACAAAAGGTTGGACAGGTGATGTGAAATACCATATGGGTGCTTCATACAACCGTGAATCTGGTATGAATGTGAAACTTGCTTACAACCCTTCTCACTTAGAAGTTGGCAATCCAGTTGTACTAGGTGCTACTCGTGCATCACAAGATGATACTTCAAAACCAGGTCAAGCGGTTCATAATCGCACAAAAGGCTTAGGAATTCTTGTGCATGGTGATGCAGCATTCCCAGGTCAAGGGATTGTGACTGAAGTCTTAAACTTCGCTAAAACAGAAGGCTTTACAACAGGTGGTACAATTCACATTATTGCGAATAATATGATTGGTTTCACGACTGAACAATATGATTCTCGTTCTTCTGTCTACTCTTCTGACCCAGCAAAAGGGTATGAAGTACCAGTAGTACATGTGAATGCAGATAGCCCTGAAGCAGTGGCAACAGTAGGTCGTTTTGCAGCTAACTACCGTCAAAAATTCGGTAAAGATATTGTTGTTGATTTAGTTGGTTACCGCCGTCATGGTCATAATGAAACAGATGATCCAACGGTTACAAACCCAGAAACGTATAAATTAGTAGTTAAACACGAAACTGTGCGTGCGTTATATGGTGCACAACTAGTAACAGAAGGTCTTGTATCAGCTGACGATGTAGCTGCTTTAGATACAGCTATTTATGCAGAAATGCAAGCTGCTTATGATCATGTAAAAGAAATGGCTGCGAAAGATGAACATCTTCATTTAGAAATGCCAGAGGAATTAAAAATAGAATTCCCACAAATGGATACAGCAGTTGGTGCAGAACGTTTAGGTAATATCAATGAAGAGCTTTTAATGTTTGAAGAAAACTTCGAGCCACAGAAAAAGCTTGGTAAAATTTTAGAAAAACGTCGTGATGCATTTGCATCTGCAAAAATCGACTGGGGTCATGCGGAAACTTTAGCTTATGCAACAATTATCCAAGATGGCACACCAGTACGTTTCACAGGTCAAGATGCACAACGTGGTACATTCTCACAACGTCACTTAGTGCTTCATGATAAAAACAATGGCAATGTCTTTACACCACTTCACCATATTACAGGTGCAAGTGCATCCTTTACAGTACACAATTCACCACTGACTGAAGCAGGGGTAGTTGGCTTTGAGTATGGTTACAACCTAGAAAACGGCCATGTGTTAACAGTTTGGGAAGCACAATTTGGTGACTTTGCGAATATGGCACAAGTGATGTTTGATAACTTTATTTCAGGGGCACGCTCTAAATGGGGTCAAAAATCTGGCATGGTTATTCTATTGCCACATGGTTATGAAGGCCAAGGTCCAGAGCACTCTTCTAGCCGTATGGAACGTTATTTACAAATGTCTGCAGAAAATAACTGGTTTGTAGCAAACTGCTCGAATGCAGGTAACTACTATCACTTATTACGCCGTCAAGCAGCGTTATTAGGCACTGAAGGTGTACGTCCACTTGTAGTCGTTTCACCAAAATCATTATTGCGTCACCCATTAGCGGCTGCTAATGCTGAGCAATTAGCAAATGGTTCATTCCAAGAAGTGATTGAACAACCGGGCTTAGGTACAAAACCAGAAGCTGTAGAACGCATCGTTTTAGGTACAGGTAAAGTAATGATCGACTTAGCAGAACGTGTGAAAGACGGAGAAGGCTTCGATCACCTACACATTGTTCGTGTAGAACAACTTTACCCATTCCCAAAAGAGCAAGTTGCTGGTATTATTGCTAAGTATCCTAATACTAAAGAAATCGTTTGGGTACAAGAAGAACCTAAAAACCAAGGCTCATGGAATTATGCATTAGAAACATTATATGAACTTGCAGAAGGTAAAAAGCTTCGCTATGTAGGTCGTCCTGCAATGAGCTCAACTTCTGAAGGGGATGCAGATTCTCATAAAGCAGCACAATCATCTCTAATTGAAGAAGCTGTTGCTGAGCCAGTAAAGGTTAAATAATCACATATAAATATTGAAAGCGGGGCTACTTGCCCTCAAGCAGTAGCCCTTTTATGTGCGTCATGCACGTTAATCAAAGGAGGAAATGAAAGTGGCTGAAATTAAAGTCCCTGAATTAGCAGAATCGATTACAGAAGGTAGTATCGCACAGTGGGTAAAAAAAGTGGGCGATCGCGTTGAAAAAGGTGAATTCATCGTTGAACTTGAAACAGATAAAGTAAACGCGGAGATCATTTCTGAAGAAGCAGGTGTATTAACACAAATTTTAGCTGAAGAAGGCGATACAGTACTAGTTGGTCAAGTTATCGCGATCGTAGAAGCAGGAGAAGGCGCAGCACCTGCACCAGCAGCGGCGGCACCAGCTGAAGCAGCTCCAGCTCCAGCAGCACCACAAGCGGCACCTGCACCAGTTGCAGCAGCTCCTGTAGTAGAAGAAACTTCTGGTGAGCGTGTTATCGCATCTCCAGCGGCACGTCGACTTGCACGTGAAAAAGGCATTGACCTTGCAGCAGTATCTCCAGTAGATCCACAAGGCCGTGTTCGTGTACAAGACGTAGCAGCTCATGGAACTGCACCAGCAGTAGCACCAGTAGCAGCACCTACACAAGTAGCAACAACAGGTGGCCCAGTTGTATTCACACCAGCAGCTAATTCTGACCGTGTAACAATTGAAAAAATGAGCCGTCGTCGTCAAACAATTGCAAAACGTTTATTAGAAGTTAAACAATCAACAGCAATGTTAACAACATTCAACGAAATTGACATGACAAACATCATGGCACTTCGTAAACGTAAACAAGAAGAGTTTGTGAAAGCAAACGACATCAAACTTGGTTTCATGTCATTCTTCACAAAAGCTGTTGTTGCAGCACTGAAAAAATACCCATACGTAAACGCTCAAATCGTTGGCGATGAATTACATTTAAATAACTTCTTTGATATCGGTATTGCTGTATCAACTGAAGAAGGTTTAGTAGTACCAGTTGTACGCGATGCAAACAGCAAAAACTTCGCAGAAATCGAAAAAGATATCGCTAACTTAGCGAATAAAGCTCGTGAGAAAAAATTAGGCTTAAATGACATGGCTGGTGGATCATTCACAATCACAAACGGTGGTGTATTCGGTTCATTAATGTCAACACCAATTATGAACGGTACGCAAGCTGGTATTTTAGGTATGCACTCAATTGTTAACCGTCCAGTTGCAGTAAATGGTGAAGTTCAAATCCGTCCAATGATGTATGTAGCACTTTCTTACGATCACCGTATCATCGATGGAAAAGATTCTGTAGGATTCTTAAAAACAGTTAAAGAATTAATCGAAAATCCTGAAGATTTATTATTAAATTCATAATTCCTTTAAACCCTGCGAACTTTGTTCCGCAGGGTTTTTTTCTTGGTCTCCAATATTACAAAAGTCATGAGAAATTTCAGGTTTCTGCATCTTTTTTCTTAGAATAAATCCTTTTCGTGATAATAATTTGTTGCTTTTTTCAGATATATTGATAAAAGTGCATAGTTTTATAATGGTTAGAGAATGCATAATACCCTAATATTGTAATTAGTCAGAAAAATGATAAAACTCTCTTGACGAACATACTAGTTTTATAGTAGTATCTAAATATCAATTAAATAAACAAACCTCACTAACAATTAACAGTGAGGTAGAGGCGCGGTATTTATTAGTTCATTGTTGAGTTCAAGCAAGCGAAGACGCAATGAAGAAGGAAATATCGCCGAAGTATAAAAGGAGCTCGTACTTTTATGCTGGGTCTGCAGTGAATAAGTGCAGGACTGTCCTAGTTAATTCGTTTCCAGATTTACTAGGTTGTGCTATCTCGGAATATGGAAATTATAGTGAGGATTTGGGCAACTGTCATAAAAGGTAAGACCTAAGTTCAAATACTTAGGTCTTTTTTAGTACAGTTGTCTTATTTTTTTACAGAAAAGGGGAGTTTTTCATGAAAAGAAAATGGTTGTTAGTAATGATCTCTATCATGACGGCAATAGTGTTAGCAGCGTGTGGCACTAGCGACAAAAAAGAAGGCGGTTCAGGTGATGCTGGCGCAGATAAGGAAGAAGGCGGCGGTGAATTCCGAATTGGAATGGAGGCTGGCTACCCACCATTCAACTGGACACAGCAAAATGATGCAAATGGCGCAGTGAAAATTGCCGATAATGCAGAGTATGCAGGTGGTTACGATGTACAGATGGCGAAGAAAATCGCGGAAGGCTTAGGCAAGGAGTTAGTCATTGTCAAAATGGAATGGGACGGATTAGTACCAGCCCTACAATCCAATAAAATTGATGCCATTATCGCGGGTATGTCTCCAACAGAAGAACGTAAGAAAACAATTGATTTTACAGAAAACTACTATACTTCAGATTTTGTAATGGTTATTAAAAAAGGTAACAAATATGAAGGTGCCAAATCGATTCAAGATTTCTCTGGTGCTAAAATTACATCACAATTAAATACATCCAACTATAATGTGATTGATCAAATTAAAGGTGTAGAAAAACAAACAGCAATGGAAAGCTTCCCAGCTATGCGTGTAGCTTTAGAAGCAGGCAAAATTGATGGTTATGTAGCAGAACGTCCTGAAGGTATTTCCGCTGCTGCTGCCAACGATAAGTTCACATATGTAGCATTTGAAGAGGGCTTTGATACGGATCTTTCAAATACTTCGATTGCTGTAGGCTTACGTAAAAACGATGCTAATCTTGAAAAAATCAATGAAATCCTAAAAGGCATTTCTGAAGATGATCGTCAAACAATTATGGAAGAAGCAATTTCTCAGCAACCAGCAGCACAATAACAAGATGGCACGGACTAGTTGCTGGTCCGTGCACTATCATTTCATCATTATCAAAATGAGAACCTCTCGACATAATGATAATGTCCTAGCGAAATAAATCATAGAATAGTAGAAAGAGCTAGGACACGAAAGGAAAAAGCAAGCAACATGACATTGTTAGGAGGAACATCATGAGTCTTGAATGGATACTTTCAATTATTGAAAACAACTGGCAAATGTTTTTACGAGGTGCGTATTATACGTTACTGATTTCGATCATAAGTACAATTATTGGTGCATTTATCGGATTTTTCATCGGAATTATGCATACGATTCCAGTTCGTAAAAAAGGTGTGAAATTTTATAGCTTAAAGCTCATTAATTTTATACTCACATGCTATGTTGAATTTTTCCGTGGTACACCAATGATTGTACAGGCTATGGTTGTCTATTACGGATTAGATATTGCATTTGGCATTGACATGCACTTTATCACAGCGGGTATTTTAGTTGTTTCACTTAATACGGGTGCTTATATGACAGAAATTGTTCGTGGTGGTATTGTATCAATCGATAATGGGCAATACGAGGCGGCATCAGCCATTGGTATGAATCACTTCCAGATCATGCTTCATGTGGTTTTACCACAAGTCGCACGTAACGTATTACCTGCAACAGGTAACCAATTAATTATGAATATTAAAGATACAGCCGTTTTAAATGTTATTGGTGTAACGGAATTATTCTTCCAAACAAAATCGATCTCCGGTAACAACTTCCGTTATTTTGAATCATTCTTTGTAGCATGTGTTCTTTATTTCATTATGACATTTACTGCATCGCGTATCCTTCTATATGTTGAAAGACGTTTAGATGGACCAGATGCCTATCAAAAAGAACAAAAAGAAGTAGTATAGGGGGACGCACAAATGGCAGTGATTAAAATTGAGCATTTAAGTAAATCATTTGGACGTAACCAAGTGTTAAAAGATGTTAATTTTCAGGTGGAAAAAGGGGAAGTCGTTTGTTTAATTGGTTCCTCTGGTTCAGGCAAATCCACTTTACTTCGTTGCATTAATTTATTAGAAACGCCAAGTGGTGGGCAAATTATTTATCAAGGGGAAGACATCTTAGACGAAAAGCACAATATCCAAGAGTATCGTACACATTTAGGAATGGTATTCCAACAGTTCAATTTATTTAATAACCACAATGTCTTAAATAATTGTACAGTGGGTCAAATAAAAGTTTTAAAGCGCTCGAAGAAGGAAGCAGAAGAAACGGCACTTAAATATTTGAAAATCGTAGGCATGGATCAATACGTGAACGCAAAGCCTCGACAGCTTTCAGGGGGACAAAAACAACGCGTAGCCATCGCGCGAGCATTATCGATGAATCCAGAAGTGATGCTCTTTGATGAACCTACATCAGCACTAGACCCTGAAATGGTGGGTGAGGTATTGAAAGTCATGCGTCAATTAGCCGATGCAGGTAATACGATGTTGATTGTGACCCATGAGATGGAATTTGCCAAAGAAGTGGCAGATCGCGTGGTCTTTATGGATAAAGGCGTGATTGTCGAAGAAGGCCCACCATCTCAAGTATTAGTAAACCCTCAACATGATCGGACGAAAGAGTTTTTAAAACGAACATTAAAGTAAGTGGCAATAAACATAAAAAAGTGAGTCCTTCTGTTTGGACTCACTTACTTTCTAGAATTCCACTCTGCATAAAGTACAAAGCAGATTACAAATGCTACAGCAATAATAAAAAACCATTGCGGTACACCACCAAAGCTCATCATAACACCTCAAATGTAAATTTTTTTGGATAGAATAGGTATTGTATTTCTTTTTTCTCCACAAATGCCTAAAAATATTATAAAATAAGCATTAGACATTAGCTTTATGCTAGTAAAGAGAGGTAGAGAAAATATGTTACATTTAAAATGGAAAGATGCGCCAACATTACGAACAGTGACTTGCAAACATACAAATGCATCAAAATACTTAGTTTCAAACGTTTTAACAGTTGGAAAAGAATATGAAGTGAAAAATGAAACAGAAGAGTTCATTTTTATCATCGATAACACAGGTAATGTCGGCGGTTATTATAAAGAATATTTTGCATAAAAGAAGACAGGGTGGTTCAGAAAGCTTTCTGAGCCACCCCTTTTTTTCGTTAATCCCTCAGATAGCCTCTCATATCTGTCTTATCTTGCAACTGTTGTTTTTCCTGTTCAGTCGCCGTATGTAGGGCGAAGACATCTTTAATGGCTGTTTGTAACTCATGTTGTGTTTCCTTAAATTTTGACACTTGCTGTTCAAATGAAGGACTTGAAAAACGATCATGTGTCTGTGATAATCGTTCCTCTAACTGTGCATAATGATGGTCCATATGCATGGAAAGCATCATCGCCAGTTGATTTTTCCATAAAGGAATCAGTGTCACAATGGAAAACTCTATTTTTTCAGCTAATGTTTGATTCGCTTGTTGTATCATGCGAATTTGGGGTGCCGTTTGCAGGGCAACTTGCTGAGATACTTGTAAATCATAAATGCGTTGATCCAGCCTTTCAATTTGTGCGGCGAAATCATTTAGCTGTTGTATAGCAAGTGGCTGCTTGTTTGCTTGGACACTTGTTATTTTTGTAGGGAGCTCGACCTCAATTGCTTGCTGTTTTTTCATTTGACCAGCTGCAATCGCAGTAGCTAATTCCTCGAAAAATCCCCGATTATGTGTATATAGTGCTTCTAAATTTTCTACATCCCTAATGAGTTGGAGTTGGGCACGTTCCAATTGAACGCCAATACGTTCCACATTAATACTAATACGCTCAAATTCTGTTAGCGTCTGTTTCACAGTAGGCTCTGTTTTACCAAAGATTTTTTTGAAAAAAGTTTGCTTTTTCGGCTCTAAAGCTGTCGGGTCTACTCGATCCAAGGTGTGCATTAAAGAATCTAGCATTTGGCCGATTTTTGTCACGTCTTTTTGCTTCACCTGAGCCAGCATCCGATCTGCAAACTGCGACAGGGAGCGCTGTGAATCTTGACCTAGAGACAGCAATGATTCAAAATCAGTCAAATCAATTTGACTGGCATATAATAAGGCACGACTTTGCGCAAGAGGCGATAGCGTTTCATACGTCGCCATCGCCTCGTTTTGTGGGGTTGTTTCCAAATATGAATGTACTAATGGTGAAAGACCAGGAATGGTATTTAATTGGAACGCATGTTCATCTGCCGTCATTTATCATCGCCTCGCCAGTCCAATTGTTCTCTACGTCTAAGATTGGATCGATTTGCGAATTCAATCTCCATTTGTAGGTGGTCAATATCATTAGCAAGCGCATCCTTTAAATCAATTTGAATCGTATCATTTAAGTCCGTCAGGGTTTCACGCGTTTTTGATAACGTCAATTGAATTTCTTTATCCTTCACAGGTTGCTTTGAAAGCATTGTATATTTATCCGTTAATTCAACTGCAGAAGGTAAATGCGCATAGAAAAAGGGTTCAACATTATAAAACTTACGTGGATCTGTCTTCACAATTTTGACGATATTTTTTGAAATACGCGTCATTTCAAGTAGTTGTTTAAAAGCCGATACAGAACGTACACGTAAATAGTTTTGACTTAATGTTTGAATGTACTTATTAGCGGTTGATAATTGTGTTTCAATGTGTTTGAATTCTTCTTTTGTGATACCTGCTATTTGCATGACTTTCTTTTTTTGTCTATGTTTCAGCAACGTTGTACTCGTCGCATACGAACCAGCAAACAGTAAACCACCAAGGAAGAATCCAGGATTTGCTGCAATTGCTGTGATAGAAACAGTAGTTAGCGAAATAATGAAGCTAGCAGTATGTCTAGAAAAAAACTGTCCGACACTAAGCATTGTTTCTTCCTCCTTGCTTTTCAATATGTCTATCTTCTTATACGAATTAATCGACATAAAGTTTCAGTGAAAAATGAAACCTTACATAAATTTTACTGCGAATCGTTAATTTTCTCAATGATATTACCTAGAATAAGTAGGAATAAGTTGTACAAAGGCAAAGTCCTCTTCTTTCTGGGGAAAATTGTGAACATTATATAATATAGGTTCGGTCTTCAGATTGATACTTTTAGTGTTTTTTACTAGTTTAAATAGAAAAACTTTTCATTATGGTTATAGGTGATTAGGTATCCTCAATGTCATTATTTTCGGCAGATGCTGTATGGTATCGTAAAAGTGGGGGAACGCAGAAATTCTTGGAGTGGTATTTGCCGATAAGAATTAGTTATCTTTCCTGGAACTTTCAACATCTAGTGGCCCAGGTACTCATAAATTAATACTACTCAAAATACAAACAATTGATCTGTAATAATGCAAATAAATTTTCCTATCGAGAGGTGTGGATCCCTGTCGTAAAGAAGGTGTTCTGACAATATCAAGAGCCGTATTTGTACGAGCGTATAACAAGACTGTATTGCTTTCTAGTATAATTCAGCATTAAAGAAGATACAGCAAATAGAGAGTGTCCAGTGCCTTTCTATAACTGGCTCATTGAGCGTGATAGTCATACGGAAAAAAGTAGTAGACCCATATAGAAAATTTACTGGATAGGTAAATGGAAATAGTTATCCAAATGAATTCACTTTGAGGTATTATTAAACTACCTAAGCAGGGTAGTTGACGTTCGATTTTTACAAAAAAACGGATTCTATAATTAATTATTGGAGGAAAAAATGATTAGAGATAAAATTGATAAAATCTTAGACTGTTTACCAGAGGAAGAATTAGAAAATGTTTATTGGTCCATCGTTTTTATCCAAGAAGATTATCTATATAAACAAAACTTACGTGAAAAAGGTGTAGTCATAGAAGTAGTAAATGAAGCAGAGAAAATTATTGATTTATGGGATAAGAGATTCGCACAAAACATTAGTGAAGGGTTAAAAGAAGAAATATATTATGAACAGTTTAAATGGCATATTTTCAGTTATGAGAAACAAAAATGCTTGGAAAGGGAAGTTGCCAGAAAAGCATTTGATACTTTATCTAAAGAAGAATTTTATGTAATGTATCAAGGTTCACCAATACTATTTCTTTATACAAATGCTAATGAAGTGATATCAAGGGATTTTGATACTCAACAAGATATCTATGTATTTGATAAAAACTTTACTTGGACATATGTTCATACACATGAATCAATGTGTGGTCCATATTTTTATAAGATAAATTGAAAGGATGATTCACATTGGTGGGGACAAATTTTGGAGTTACTAATGACTAAAGAAGGCTTTAATTAAATAAACTAGAAATACGAACATGAGGGGTTCTTCTTTTGTATTCAATTAGATTTAAAAATTCGTTACAGGTGTTTTTTGTATGGAAGTCAAAATAAATAGGACTGAGCAATTATCCTCAATCCTATTTAAACGTGTCCCTGCAACGACATTTTAGATAAACCGAATTCAATCTATAATGAAAAGTGCCGAAAAGCTTGATAAACCTTGGCATTACAGCACTACATAAAGAGAGGAGCCAGACTAAACAATGTCTGACAACACAGTTTCATCTAGGCTCTATGAGTGTTGAAAGCCTTGTATATCAAACGGCTCCCAGTTTTATTGCTTCACGAAAGTTCATTAAGTCGTATTCAATCGTATTCAAAACTAACTAGATATTAATGTAGTTGGCGAATTTTTGAATTGCTTCACTTTTTGCTTTTTTGGTAACATGAGTGTAAATATTTAAAGTTGTGTTGATGTTATTATGTCCTAAACGTTCTTGGACCTCTTTGATAGTAGCATCTGCTTCAAACATTAATGAACAATGAGTATGTCTTAAGCCATGAGGGGAGATTTTCTCCAACTCATATTTTTTTTGGACCGACAGCATCCATTTTTGTGGAATGGCTAGCTGTAAATATTCGTTGTACTTATTACTAAATACAAGTTGGTCTGGTTTTAATGTGTTATAGCCTAGTTTAAAGTAATCTTGTTTTTGTCTTTTTTTCCATTCATCTAAAATACCCATAGTTTTTTGATCCATCTCGATTGTGCGGATTGATTTTTTTGTTTTAGGCGGTTTCACTAAAAGGCGTCCTTTTAAACCTCGTGATAAAGTTTTGTTGATACGAATTTCGTTTGTTTTGAAATTAATATCATTCCATGTTAAAGCTAATGCTTCTCCTCTTCTCATTCCACTAAAAGCTAATAGTCTCATCATTGAATAGGCTTTATAATTTTTCTCTTTTTCGAGACAATTTAAAAACTCGATTAATTGTGTTCTATCATAAAACTTTTCATTTGATTCTTCATCGTCAGAAAGTTCAATACGTCTGGAAGGTAGTTCTACGAGTTTCATTGGATTACTTTGTGTGTAGCCGCGCTTTATTGCAAAATCAATAATTCGGGATGTATACCTTCTAATTGTGAGATAGTCATCAAATCTATCAAACCAATCATTTACATGTTTTTGACAAACTTCCACAGTTATTTTATCTATTCTATATTGGCCAAAAGCAGGGATAATATGTTTTCTATAAACCCTAGTGACTTTGACTAATGTACTTTCACTGACCTTATTCTTTTTATATTGATCCAGCCATAATTCATATACTTCTTGAAATGTTTCAGGAGATTCTTTTTTGTAATTACCTTTATCAATTTCAAGTTTCAAACGTGCAAGTGTTAACTCAGCTTCTTTCTTAGTTTTAAATCCTCGTCTTGTTGTCCTTTGTTCTTTGCCAGTAAGGGGATCCATACCAATATACAGCTGAAACATATAACGCTTTTGTCCATTTTTTAATTCATAACTCTGAATTTTAGCCATTCATATTCCTCCTAGACCGCTTGTGGGGGCAAAGGTTGAGGAAATTTATTTGTGGTATCTAAAAAAACAGAATCATTCATTGTGATAGTACCTGATTCCAAGCCCTCTTACCTTAATTGGTAATGGGCTTTTTGTGATGAAAGACAAATGATTAAAGCAACAGCAGTGGAATAAATGGCATAGTATTCAGAATGAAAGTTCGTTTATTTTTAGCTAATCATATTGATTTCGGAAGGTTTTTGTAGATTCGTTTAGAATATAGTAATATATGTAAAATCGAAAGGGGGGTAATTATAGATATGAATGAAAATGATGAAAAAAAAGGCGATGGCTATGATTCTTATCCAGGAGCTTCAAGAGCTACGCTTGCTGTTCTAATTGTAGTTATATTGATTTGGGCATTTTATGATTATTATAAAACAGGAAGTACTGGCTTTCAATGGATGTTGATAAGTATTGCTGCTGTAGTTTTCACAATATCTAGTAGTTATTTGAAAAGAAAGAATTCGAAAAAAAGTGGAAAATAGAATTTTGCACATTTTGGTATAAAAGTTATTATTAAACAGATATAAAAATAATAATAACACGGGGTGATGAATTGAAAATTTCAAAAAAAATGATAGCGAGCGTATTATGTTCAAGTTTATTTGTTGCAGGTCCAGCTAGTTTTATTAATCCTTCGAGCTCTTTTGCTGCAGAAAATGATACAGGATATACAATAGTGAATTCGAGCTCCACAGCTAATACACATAACTTTAGTTTAGTAAATTCAAACAATAAAGTTGATGTATACATGGTAGAGACTGATGAAAGTATAACTATTAAAACCATTACTAATGGTGAGGAACATATTATTATTTATAACAAATCTGATGGTTCAGCCACTCTAAATGGGGAAAAAATGAATCTTAAGGTTAGTGAACCTGAGTTTGTTATAGATGAGTCTTTATCTCTTAGCGATGATTCCCGCATTATGAGGACGACATTTCTTAAATCATCCACCTTGTTCACCTCCTTTCTATACTTTAATTATACATCATTTGATATATAAATCAAGTGATTTATAAGAGTTTTTTTATTTATTTTGCAAGATAATTATCATAGTATTCACCAAGCTTTTCAGCTACGCCTAATCCCATACGACTGATGTCACTAACACCATCTACATAGCGTTTGATTGCCCCTTGTGTAAGCCCACACTCCTTAAAAATTCGATAGGAAGTATGTTCACCTTCACCATTTTTAGCGGCCTGTGCAGCCTTAACAACTGCCTCTACTTTTTCTGTAAGTTTCATGCCTAACACTCCTTTTTTAAGTACATTATAAATCATGTGAAATATAAATCAAATGATTTCTATACCGAAAGAAAAAAGCCACTCGATTGAGTGACTAATTTTTGTAAATAAGGTTATTTTAATGTTTCATCCATTGAGTTTTTAAATTTCTCAAATTCTGCATCTTTCATATCACCATTCATTTGTAATAAGAACAGCCCATTAGCGTGTGTGTGTGTGTAAAATAAAGGCGACTCTTTACCTAATTCATCATAATAAGATTTGGCTTTTTCTAAACCTTTTTTTTATCTTTGAACATAAATAAACGACCACCTGCATCTTCTCCAAGTGACGGAACCAAAATACGTTTACCTTCTTTACGTGTGTCCCCAAATTCTTTGTTTTCTAAATCAGAAATATCTCCTATGTCTAATCCAGCATCTTTAAACGACTGAATAACATCGTTTGTTGATCCGTGATATTTCGAACGGTACATTAACTATTGCAAGTACATTAAGAGCCGTATTTGTTGGTGCATTTAACAAGGCTTTAGAGCGTTCAAAAGTGAAACCAAATAAACCATCATCTATAGGAGAAACTCCTGTTAAAGAACGTGCAGTGCCTTTCTATTAATTGGTTAACTGAACGTAATAGCCTTCCACAATCAATAGTACATGGTGAACCATCGTTAGATAATTGGTTGGAGTGGTGATTTCTTAACGCAATTTTTTATGGTTTTTGCGTTAACTTCTTTTTGAATAGATATGTGAGTGGAGATAAAGAAAAGACCACCCATCTGAAGTGACCCCTAAAAGTTAGACACGGTTATTTCATTAGGCAGCTTGAATAAAATGAGTTCGGTATTGTACCGGACTCATTTTTAATTTTGCCTTCATCCGTTTCGTATTGTAATAATCAATATATTTTTCTAATTCTTTTTTGAAATGCTCGACACTTTCAAATTCCTTTAGGTAAAGAAATTCCGATTTCATAATTCCAAAGAAATTCTCCATTACTGAGTTGTCGTAACAGTTTCCTTTACGAGACATACTTTGCACAATACCTCTTGATTGAAGGGCATGATGATATTGCTTCATTTGATAATGCCACCCTTGGTCTGAATGCATCAGTAGCTTATGGTCCTCAGGTAGATGTTTTAATGCCTTCTCTAACATCTCTGAAACAAGAGAGTATGTTGGTCTAAAGCCAATTGTATAGGTAATGATTTCACCATTAAATAAATCTAAAACAGGTGATAAATAAAGCTTTTCGCCAAATAATTTAAACTCTGTAATATCCGTTACCCATTTCGCATTAGGTGCCTCCGATGTAAAGTTTCGATCTAAAATATTTAGCGCAATTTTACCGACTTTACCTTTATACGATTTGTATTTTTTCATGCGTACAATGCACTTTAAACCTAGCTCTTTCATAATACGTTGGACTTTCTTATGATTCACTTTTTGCCCACGATTCGCTAGTTCATCACGAATACGACGGTAGCCATAACGACCTTCATGTTCTACAAAAATCGCTTGGATTTCGTTTTTTAGATCGGCATCTGAATCCGGTAAATCTATTTTCTTTGCGATGTCATAAAATGTACTTCTCGGAATGTCCGCTAATGCCACAAGTGCCTTTACTGAGTATATATGCCTTAATTCACAAATAATTTTTACTTTGTCTTTCGTGGTGATTTTTCCTTGTTTTGAACTAAGGCGTTCAACTTTTTTAAATATTCGTTTTCCATTTCTAGCTGTTTAATACGTGCTTGAAGTGCTTCGGTAGAGCCTTCTATCGGTACTTGTTTTTGGTTGTTTTTTTAATTCTTTTTTCATGGATGGACGCCCCTTTTTCTTCGGAAGGAGGGCGTCAACACCAGAAAAGTTAACCTGCCTTTGCCATTGATGTATGGTAGAAGGGGAAGGAATATTATAGACTGCTGCTGTCTGTGTAAGAGACGCCCCATATTCACTCATATAATTTAGTACGTCCATTTTAAATTGAATATCATAGTTTGTATAGTTTGGAATTAATCCTTGAACGCCATTTTCTTTGTATAGAGCTATCCAATTTAATAAAGGTGTTTTGCTTATATTGAAACGCTCGGCAATTGCTCGTATTGATTCTTTACCGTCTAAATAGGCAAGTACTGCCTGTAATTTTAATTCGTAAGAATACTTAACCATAGAAAAACTGCACCTCCAATTGTTATATGTGTCTAACAATTGGGTGCAGTTCAATCATGTGGTCTTCTTTATTTCCTTATTATATATGTTTTTTCATGTTCCTATTATCATTACAAGTCATGCTGTTTTAGGTGGAAAAATTGAGTTGTGAATTGAGGGTATCATGAGCGTCTCGCTTAATTATACAATTTGCGATTAATCTATGTAAGTCAAATAGGTGGAAGCCCGTCCCAACAACAACTATTAGAATAGAATAATACAGGTGGAGGTGAGAAATTGAATTTTTATAACTACTATAATCGTAGATGTCGTAAATGTTGTAAATGTAATATAGATGTTTGCTCTTGCAGTAAAGTTTGCAGACTACCTAGAGTACACATAGGACCAATCAGGGCCATCGAATCTAAGGAGCTATTATCAGTAAATCATATTTATGTAGCAAATTTTAATGAAAATACAGTTTCTGTAATTGACGGAGCCACCAATACAGTAGTTGCTACCATTCCAGTTGGAGTCAATCCAGCAGGGGTAGGTGTCAATCCTTTAACCAACCGAATTTATGTGGGGAATTTGAATAGTGATGATGTTTCAGTAATTGATGGTAAAACTAATACATTGATTACTACTGTTCCTGCTGGGGATGGAGCAAGTGCGGTCGCGGTCAATACCGCTACAAATACCATATATGTAGCAAATTTTAATGATAGTACAGTTTCCGTGATTGACGGAGCCGCCAATACAGTAGTTGCTACCATTATTCCTGTCGGAGGTTTGTCACTTCCAACTGGAGTAGGAGTCAATCCATTAACCAATATTATTTATGTAGCAAATTTTAATTTTGATATCGTTTCAGTAATTGATGGGTTTACTAATGCCGTGATAACTCAGATTCCAGTCGGAGTGAATCCGTTCAGAATAGGGGTCAATCCAAATACTAATCGTATTTATATATCAAATTTCACTAGTAACACTGTTTCCGTGATTGATGGAACAACCAATACAGTGATTGCTACTGTTCCTGTCGGGACTACTCCAGGTGAAGTGGCAGTTAATATAGCTACGAATAATATTTACGTACCAAATCGTGATAGTGATAATGTTTCCGCAATTAGTGGATTAACAAATACTGTGTTTGCTACCATTCCAGTTGGAGATAATCCAAATGGTATAGGAGTTAATCCATTAACTAATTTAATTTATGTTACAAACCAGAATGATAATACAGTTTCAGTAATTAATGGCGTAACTAACACGGTGATTACTACGATTTCAGTCGGAGCTCGTCCATTTTCAGTAGGGATCAATCCGTAAAGCAGGTTTACTTGTTCAATTCTATGCGTTTGAAGAAAATAACACATTTACATTCCAATTAATTTTTTCAAAATAGTTTTTATCCTCTGAGCATAATGAAATATGAAAATTTTAAAAGTGTGGTTCTAGATTTTTTAGATGAAAAACCGATAAAACAAAACGATGATGTTAGAACAATCGAATAGAAGAAATAACTAATTAAAACTATTTCTTCTTCAACTAAGCGGGGGCTTTAGTTGAAGAAGCCTTTCTTACTTATAAACATGTAAATTAAGATCACCACGTGATGGGTGGTCTCAATTTTTTGTATGGTGATACATGATGTGGAGATAATTAAAAAGACCACCCATAATTGAGTGGTCAAAATAGATAAAACGTTAATTATTCTTATATTATAATGAAGTTGACTTACTTTTTTTCTCATCAATAATAAGGTCTTCTTCACGTTGTGGACGAGGGAGTTCAGTATGTCCTTCACGCTTATTAGGTTTTTTTATATTACCTGGGTCTGTTTCTCTAGAAAATGATTGTTTTGTTGGCTCGTCCTGCAAATTCTGTATTTTTTTTATCTCTTTTCATTTCGACACCTCCTAAAGATATTATTTAACTTATCCAATAAAATATCCTTTGTTTATTTCAACTTCACACTTAAAAATTTTTCATTCAGATCACTCCGTTATGGGTGGTCTTATTTGTTTTATATCGATTTGCAAATGTAGGTGGTATAATCTTTTTGGGGGCTTATGAATGGAAATAGTGAAAAGGCAATTCGGATGTCACCTTTATTCTTGGAAATACTTAGAACGATTGGTAAAGCTATTTAAAAAGTCTATTTAAGGTCGTGAAATTGAAATATATGGTATTATTAAAAAAGATAGAATATATATATTATTTAGACATACGCCGTATTATCACTCAATGGAGGGATATATGTGGATGGATTTAAAGATTTCAAGATGACAGAAGAAAAAGTACGAAAGTTATTACCTATTGTTGAGAGTATTTGGTCTAGGAAATACGGAAGAAAAATCAAATTAAAGGATTTAACTGTGGGAGGGGTAACAGTTAGAAGGGATGAATTAAATGATAAAAGGTATGACAATTTAAAAATCAAAAATAAAATTGATAAATAGTGAAAGGACACCCAAATTATTGGGCGTCTTCTTTTTTATTTGGTGAGTATTCAAGTAAATCAGTGATATCACAATCCAAAGCTATACATAATGCATCTAAAGTATTTAGATCAATTCGAGTTACCTCGTTCTTTTGTAAAGCATACAAAGTATTCTTGTTTAATCCACTTTTTTCTACTAATTGGGGTACTTTAATTTTTTTCTCAAACATAATTCTATCCAAAGTAATTTTTATCAAAACAATCCCTCCTAAACTAATTATACAATGAAGTTGGTATTTTTTCATAATTACTATTGACTAATTATTAACTAATATGTACAATCAAGTTAGTAAAAAGTACAAAGAAGTTAGTACAAATCTATTTTATGAACATCTATGGTTAGTCGGTGAATGGACTAGACATAGCAGGCATTTAGAAAGGGGAGAAGAAATGAAAGTAATAGCTAAAGAATGGCGTATCATAAATAAAACACATATATATAAGGGAAATGATGAACATGCAACAACAAATACAACACACTTTAAGAACAGTCGTACATGAGAATAGTAGCAATGCTAATATCCTATCTGCACAGATGATTCAATTAGAGGTTGTACAAGGTGCTGTAGCCCGTTTAATGGACAGGATTGACGAGATTACTTATAAAGGTTGGGATAGAAATCCAGGAATGGCTTGTTGTGCAATTGGAGAAATACGGGATACAGTGCGTCTAATTGATATGGCTTTATTTCCGTTGTTCAAGGAGATGTCAGAAGAAGTAAAAAGTCTTAACATTCACGCACAAGAATTATATGATACTGTAATTAGTGAATCAGAAGTTCAAAGTGTTTGATTAATAGAGGGAAAGGAGGGAATGTATTGAAAACCATACCATCTATTGAAACTCAACAACGTATGCACGAATTTTTTATGAGAACATCTGCACCACGTATCTAAAAAAAAACTAGAAGAACAAAAGCGTAAAGAAATTGAAGCTCAAGAACAATTGAAAAAAGATCAGAAATAATTTAATTTAAGCACTTGCTACGGCAGGTGTTTTTTTGTGTGGAGGGCAAAATAAAAAGGACTGGGGAATTAACCCCAATCCTAATAAACTTGCCCCCAGCAACGTCATTTAAGATAAACCGTATTCAAAATCGTATTCATTCTATAATTAAAAGTGCCAAAAACCTTGATAAACCTTAGTTTTATAACACTTTTAAAAGGTAAGAGCCAGACTAAACAATGTCTGACTCCATTCGTACGTATCCTTTTAAATCATCATACAATTCTAGCGAAAACGAATTGGAATCGGCTTGAGGGCTGACGCCTTTTTGGACAAAAAGAAGAAATTCATTAAGCGCTTTTTCGGCTCCTTCTACTTCCACCTCAATTTGCTCGGCCGCATTCAATCGGCAGTAACCTTTTAGCCCTAATTCAATGGCCTTTTGTTTAATAAAGAATCGGTAGCCTGTCCCGTAGACATCACCAAAAAATTTAATACTTGCTCGTTTGTTCAAAGAAATACCTCCTACCATTAGGGAGAGGAAAATGCCTCTCCATTTATTGCATCACACGTTCCTTTTCTAAATAGGCAATTAAGTTATTAATATAATAAAGAACTTGAGTAGACGCTTCATCTACTTTTTTAAGGTGGATATCGGCTTGTGCGATATCGCCTGCCTTAAAAGCTTCCGCAGCATGCTTCGCTGATTCATGGACACGTGAATGATAATTGTCTAATTCATGATAATCCTGTAAATGGCCGAAACGTTCTACTGTTCGAGAAGCTGTATACCATTTACCAAGTCGACAGTCTTTATGCGAAGAGACATCACTTGGTTCAACATGTTCGAGGCCGAGGAACATGTTATAAATGCGCCACTTCCATAAAATATGATCTGCTTTAGACAGTTGTAAAAGGGCAATGGATGAAAGCTGCACATTATTATTAGCAATAATATCATTACGGAATCGATTGATTTCTTTTCCTAATAAATGAATATCACTTGATGTATTATGACTATAATCACGAATATCTTCTTGCAAGCTAGATATTTCAATCATTCTAACGGACACTTCATCAATAGCAGCTGCCTGTTGCTGTGAAATCGCTGCTGTATTTGTCACATCCAAGTTAATACCTTCAATCGCATGTACAATCGCATTTAATAATGGTAACGATTCTTTTGCCTCGACCGTTGCTTCTTTAATAATCGTTGTTGTTTCCGTAATAGAGTCGGAAACGTCATTGGAATAGCTCTTTAAATGATGGACATTCGTAGAGACTTCGCTTAAAGCAGAGACCGTGTTTTCTGCGAGCTTTCGTACTTCTTGTGCTACGACGGCAAAACCTTTGCCATGTTCACCAGCTCTTGCTGCTTCAATGGAGGCATTAAGTGCCAGTAAATTCGTCTGGTCGGCAATTTGGTTGATTAAAGTTACAACTTGTTCAATATCATTTACCCGTTTTTGCAATTCTGAAAAGGATTCTACAATGGAAGTAAATGTTTCTTCAGTTTTAAAGATTTCTGATAACGCATGTTCAATGGCATTTTTTCCTTGTGTTGCATGGTCAACAGAATCAGTCGTTTTCTCGGATATCTGAGAGGACATGCGGGCTACTTCATTTATAGAAGCGGCAATCTCCTCGGTCGCTGCAGTGGAGGACTGAATCTCCTCATTTTGCTTATCTAAACTAAATACTAAATCTTTCATGTACATGATTTTGGCATTGACATCCATTAAGGATGATACTTCACCTACAACATTCTCAATGATGCGCTCAGTCAATACTTCCACTAGTAACTCCTGATCGACATTGACAGCAGATTGGAATGATTTCATATACTGAAAGGCTTTATTGGGCTTCATCCCAAAATTATGTAGAATATAAGTAGTAATATAGAAGGCAAATTGATTGAAGACCACAATTAATTTACCAGGCTCATATTGATGCTTCCGAAATAGATTAAAAAACTTGACGGTTTCATCCACATACTCGTCATCGCGTGTTGCTAGGAAAAATTGTGTTAAGTATTGATTAATATTTTCTTCACTAATGGTTAATTGAGAGGTAGGGGATATCTCACTTAAATAATGATGAAAAATGGCATTCATGGAAGGAGTAATTTCTTTGAGCTTATGATAGAGCGTTTTTAAATGCTCTTCATCCTGTGAATTGAAATGATTAAATGCCAATGTTTGATGGAATCGGCCTGTTGCACGTAAATCTGTACCACGTTTTAGTAGTTCTTCCAGCTCAGCTTTAGGTCGAATGCTTGAAAACATATAATAACCTCCAAAAAGTATGTATAATAAGGTAATAATAGCATAATTCAGGTGGTTTTAATAGACATTTCAGGTGTGTTTGCTAAAATGAAGATATCTTATGACAGCAAGGAATGGGCAAATATGTATACAATTATTTACATGAAAGCGGATTATGAGCCTTGGTGGAAATTTGAGGGCTGGAAAGCTTTTATTCAAACACAAGATACATTTGAAGTGAAAGAACAGTTTGATAGTGCTTTACAGGAAAAATTAGCACACTTTCGTTTAACATATGATAATGAGGCGGTAAAAGAAGGGCAGTATTGGGCTTTTTGGTCAGAGGATGAAAGTTTCTACTGTGAGGCTTGTGATGATGATGCACAAGTATATCATGGAATAATAGCTTGTAAAATGGAAGAGATGTAAAATAATTTTGAAATTAAGTAAAAAACATTTTTTCTTTATTTGACAAAATTATGAATCGCAGTTATACTTAAGTTAACAATTTAATTGCTTCACCGGATACATGAATTCACATATTACAAAAAGTGATCGCGTTAGTTCGGTACTCTTTGTAATATGTGAATTTTTTTCAATCGCTGAAGAAATTACATATTGTTCACTTTTATTTTTTGGAGGTTTTCTTAAATGAAACAAGGTACAGTAAAATGGTTTAACTCAGAAAAAGGTTTTGGATTCATCGAAGTTGAAGGTGAAAACGACGTATTCGTACACTTCTCAGCTATCCAAGGCGAAGGTTTCAAAACTCTTGACGAAGGTCAAAAAGTGGAATTCGAAGTTGTAGATGGCAACCGCGGACCACAAGCTGCTAACGTAACTAAACTTTAATTCTCAGAAATTAAAATTACTTTCGTTAAAAACCCAGACATCCTATGCAAATAGGATGTCTTTTTTTGTATCATTACAATGTTTAGGATTATAAATCTTGAATTTGGATAAATATAAAGTAGTGGCGGATAGCGCGGCGAAAGTGGCGGATAGATTCCGCAAAGTGACGGATAGCGCAGCAAAAGTGACGGATAGAATCCGCAAAGTGGCGGATAGCCCCACCAAAATAGCAGATGGACGCATCATACTGGAGGTAGATGGACTTGGATAATCTAGAAAAATTACCAGATAATCAGGAGCAGCAAGATTTTTATCAGAAGTTACGTACAAAATTAGTAGGATTTCTTGGATCAAAGAAGGGCAAAAACAATAAGTTTACACCGTATTTAATGTTTGTACCTGATTTATTTCATCTGTTAGTTAAAACGTTAACAGACACAGGTGTAGATAAGAAAAGTCGTGCATTAATTGGTGCTTCGATCGTGTATTTTGTGTTTCCGATGGATCTGATGCCAGAGGGGATATTAGGGTTTGGCGGTTATTTAGATGATATTGTTCTAGCCACTTTTGTGGTGAATACGATTATCAATAAATTAGGGCCGGAAGTGGTGGAAAAGCATTGGACAGGAGATGACAAGCTTTTACATGTATTACAGAAGGTTGCTGAGGTTAGTGATGAGGTTGTCAGTAAAGTACCTGTGAAATCAGCCATTGCACAGTTTGTGAAGCATGAAAGTAAGGACAAATAATATTATTATGTAAACCCAAAATATAAACCTGTGATAAGCAGGTTCATTTTTTGGTTGACTGTTCTAAAATCTGATGCAGTTGTTGGACAGGGACAAATAGGCCAACTCGTCCTATAGGTTCATATTTCATCGTTGCAAAGATAATACCAATGACTTCACCTTGTTGATCAATAACAGGGCTTCCACTATTACCGCGGTAAACCGGTGCTTTCAGCATCATAACGGGAACTTGCCAATCGTCTAATTGAACCGATTCAAGTAATGTTCCCTCATTGGCTATCCCTGTAAAGGCAAGAGGGTTACCAATAAAATGGATATGCTCTTTAGAAGGAAAGGTAGGATCATCTGCAAGTGGAAGATAAGGGAGCTGATCTGCTTGTACTTGCAATAAGGCTAAATCCACATCTGGATAACTTTCAATTAATGTAGCTTCCATTAATCCTTCATCAGGAAATACAACGGATAATGTCGTTGCATGTTCTACCACATGGGCATTGGTGACAATGAGGCCATCAGGTGAAATGGCGAAACCAGTTCCTTTGCTGGAACCTGTCGAGATTTCAACGACAGCTTTTTTATAGGTTTGTATATCCTCTTGTGCCGATAACTTTGTCGACACTTTAAGAAATTCGATAGCTGGAATCGAATAAATTTGAAAAATGAGCGCAAATGTATTGAAAAACAGTACCAATGCCATACTCCAGACAATCCAGCGTACAAATGGCTTGGACTTTCTTGGTTTTTTACCATGAAGACGTTCTTCCTGCTCTTGTGCCAATGCTTTTTGCTGTTCAGCTAACACAAGTTCAATAAATTCTTCTTCTGTTAATTCTTCCTGCTCAGTTACAGACTTATGTATATCACTCATAGGATGCCTCCTTTGCTAAAATAACAGACGCCCAAGCAGGACGCCTGTTATCAACATACTATTCTATTTTTTGCAGGGTTGAAGTTACAATAAATGGATGCTCTTGATCGGTCTCCATTGTATCTTCCGTTCTGATTAGTCCAATGCCCTGTACAAAATATTTGGTCGTTGTGAATTTATCTTCAGTGCGGGTAAGTTGGATGACATTTGAATAGACTGTTTTTCCTGTATCGACAGTGGCAGTTATTGACTGGATGGTCCATCCTTGAAAACTTGTCCCTACTTGTAATGGTTGTTGCAGTATTGTTTCCAGTACAGGGTAAGCAGCTGTCTCTGTGGGATTTGGCAAGCTTGGATTACTGTCGACTGGTTCTCGATAAACAAGGTCAATCTTTGAATCTGTAATGCGATAGATTTTTAATAGTGTCACACCACCATTATCTTCTACCTGAGCGATATGTTGTGGATCGAGGTAGGTGGTATGTAGGGTAAAGCTGGCAAACTCATTTCCTTCTCCGTGAAAATAAGCGATAGAGCCATCAGGTGGGAAAAAGGAGAGTAGTGATATTGGATCTTGTACAATCGGCTGCACAGGATCATCTTTCATTTCTTCACTACAGCCTGCGAATAAAAATGCAAGAGCAAGTACGAGGACATAATGTCTCATAGGCACACTCCTTCGCTATTTTCTATTATTATACGTGAATGTTGAGCATTATACGAATCATAACAGAGAGTGTTAAAATAATAATATTATGTAAACTAGTCCAGAAACTTGTAACAAGCAAAAAAATTAATTATGATAGAAATGAAGTTAAAAAATGGGGGGCATAGATATGTATAGACAAGTAGATGATTTTTTACAGGAATGGTCAATTGCTGCACAAGGCACACTGAAAGTATTACAGGCAATAACAGATGACAAGCTAGAACAAAGTATCGTGGAGGGTCACAGTACACTTGGCTGGTTAGGCTGGCATTTAGTTGGAGCAGCAGGATATTTTAGTTATCTAGCAGGCTTAAAGGTACCAATGGTTCGTCAAGAAGATCCTGTACCAACAACAGCGACAGAAATTGTACAAGCTTATGAAAATGTTGTAAATGGTATAAAAGAGGAAGCAGCAAAGCTTTCAAATGAAGACTTACTAGAAGTAGTCAATGGCTTTACAGGTCCAATGCCAAAAGGCGCTTTATTGCGTGCATTAATCGATCATCAAACACATCATCGCGGACAAATGACGGTTCTACTGCGTCAAGCAGGTCTACCAGTACCTGGTGTTATGGGACCAACAAAAGAAATGAAATAGACTTTAGGCAGCAGATAAACAACTTATCTGCTGCATTTTTATTTGACACTTACCTACTAGTAAGTTAGTATATAGCCATGACAAATAGAAAATCTCAAATTATTGAATTAACATTGAAGAATATTCAAGAAAAAGGTTTCACATCATTTAGTTATGACCATTTAGCGAAAGAACTTGGCGTAACAAAGGCGAGTATTCATTATCATTTTGAAAAGAAGGAAGACTTAGGAGTTGCTGTATGCGAAAGAATTCAAAAAGGATTAGGGGATGTTTATATAGTAACGAAAGAATCAGCAATAGCAGCTGAGGAAAAACCTTTCGCCTTTATTTTACAGCGCATAAAATTTTTAGAGCAAAATGGAGTTTGCCCTATTTCTGCATTACAGGCTGACTATCAAGAATTGTCACAAGCCATGCAAGAAAAAATTCAACAGCTCAGTCAAATGGAAGTGGATGTCCTTGTTGATTTACTACAAGATGCGAAGCAACATGGCTCACTTAAGTCTACAGAGGATTTAGAGGCACTGGCCATCCTGCTCATTTCTAGTACGAAGGGTGCTTTGCAATACAAACGTGTTTTAGGAGAAGATTTCTTTCATAAAATGCTGGAGCAATTAAAGGAACTGTTAAAGTAAACGAAAAGGAGATAAATACATGGTACGTAGAGTAGTTATTACAGGATATGGTGTTATCTCACCACTTGGTCAAACAGTATCAGACTTGTGGGAGAACATTAAAGCAGGAAAGTCAGGCATTAAAAAGGTCCAAGCGGAGGAATTCAGTGGCATTCAAACACAAATTGCTGGTTCCATCACTGACTTCGATGCCACTCAGTATATGGATAAAAAAGAATTAACTAAGTATGATCTTTTTGTTCAATATGCACTTGCTGCTTCTCAGCAGGCTTTGGAGCAAGCAAACTTAAATATAGAACAAGTTGATAAGGAGCGACTAGGTGTTTATATTGGCTCGGGTATTGGGGGAATTGAAACGATTTTAGCGAATCATCAAGCCATGCTCAATAACGGACCAAGAAAGGTTTCGCCGTTTATGGTGCCGATGATGATTAGCAATATGGCCGCAGGGATAATAGCGATTAAAACAGGCTTTAAAGGGCCAAGCTTTTCACCAGTTTCCGCATGTGCAACTGGTAATCAAGCGATAGGTGAAGCGTTTTTAAATATACGCCATGGCTATGCAGATGGGATTTTAGCAGGCGGGGCTGAGGCGCCGATCAATCCACTTAGCTTTGCAGGATTTTCACGTATGAAGGCGATGTCTACTAGAAATGATGCGCCAGAACAAGCTAGCCGACCATTCGACAGTCAACGTGATGGCTTCGTGATGTCGGAGGGAGCAGGCGTCGTGTTCTTAGAGGAATATGAGCATGCCAAAAAAAGGGGCGCAACGATTCTTGGAGAGATCGTAGGCTATGGGGTCACGACTGATGCTTTTCATATTACAGCGCCTGATTATACTGGAGCCGCTAATGCCATGAAACTGGCCTTAAACATGGGGGACATTGATGTAGCGGCTGTTGATTATATCAATGCACATGGTACAAGCACACCAGAGGGAGATAAATCGGAAACAAAGGCCATCAAAAGTGTATTCGGTGAACATGCTTATCAATTAAAAGTAAGCTCTACTAAGTCAATGACAGGTCATCTCTTTGGAGCAGCTGGCGGCATAGAAGCCATTATTACATTAAAAAGTATTATGGAGAACATTGTTCCGCCAACAATTAATTACGAAACACCAGATCCAGAATGTGATTTGAATTATGTACCGAACAAGGCTATCCATCAAACCATTAACATTGCTTTGTCAAATGGCTTTGGCTTTGGTGGTCATAATGCTGTGCTTGCTTTTAAAAAGTTTGAGGAAGAATGATTGTATAGCAAATAGACTAGATGGTATGAAATTCTAATTTCATACCGTTTTTTATTTCCTTTACTCAATTAGCCACACAAAGCAAAAAAACAACTGATACGTTTTACTTATGGGATTGCGCAAAAAAACATTATTTTCTCTTATGCAATATGTGTGATAAGTTAAGAATAGAAGGGAGGATGGATGATGAGAATTTTTGACGCACATTTTCATATTATTGATTTTGATTTTCCGATTATCGAAAATCAGGGATATATACCGCCTAGTTACGTGGTGGAGGATTATCAAAAAGAAACGGCTAATTTCAATATAAAGGGGGGCGCAATTGTATCTGGGTCTTTTCAAGGATTTGACCAGAATTACTTACTGAAAGCTTTGAAAAAACTGGGTCCAACATTTTGTGGGGTGACGCAATTACCTTATACTGTGACAGATGATGAAATACTTCATTTACATAACAATGGGGTTAGAGCATTACGCTTTAATATTCAACGAGGTGGTTCAGAAGATTTGTCGAAGCTCGATAGTTTTGCAAGAAGAGTGTATGATTTGGTGGGCTGGCATAGTGAACTCTATATAGATGCCAAGTATTTACCTGAGATTACTTCGACTATTGAAGCATTACCTGCCATTTCAATTGATCATTTAGGGTTATCAGAGGAAGGCCTGCCACATTTGTTAAAGCTAGTTGAAAAAGGGGTACATGTGAAAGCTACAGGTTTCGGTCGTGTAGAACTGGATGTGAAAAATGCTTTGCAATCCATCTATAACGTCAATCCAGATGCATTGATGTTTGGAACAGATTTGCCATCGACACGAGCAAAACGTCCTTTTGAATATGCCGATATTGAAACCATTCAACAGCTCTTTGATGAACAGGCGGCTGATAAAATTCTCTATAAGAATGCTCAGCAATGGTATAGAGTTTAGTCAAAAATTTATAGCTACAAATAGAAAGAATCCATTTTGGAAAATTGATTGAACAAAATGGATTCTTTCTATTTGTATTCGTGCAGTCGCAGATATCCAAAAGATTGATATCTACGTTACACCATTATCACATCGTACCCGTATGTTGAATCATAATGGCTCTAAGCATTCCGATAATTTCCAAACATAATTTCATCATAATATTTGTCTAATTGGGGCAAGTCTAACTCTTTTGCCATCATCAGTTCTGTTTCTCTGTCATAATCTACTCTAATAAATTGAATAGCATTGTTTGACTGTGTTCCGTCTAGGATCGCATAGGAAGCTGAAGTTAAGTCAAGTGAATTTCCGACACTTCCAACGTTACATAGAATTCCTTGTTTATATGTATGTAAAAAAGTTGTATGGATATCGCCATAGAACACAATATCAGGAAGTTTATTGAGATAAATGGAATGGGTCATGTCACTATGCTCAAACATAGATAAACGCTTTTCAAGTGGATGACTGGGTAAAATACGTTCAAATTCACTTCTTGGAGAAGCATGGAAGAACCTTATTAACTGTCCATTTAATTCAAGATCGATATGAAATGGTAACGAACTGAGATACTGATAATCTTCTTCTGTTAATCGATCTTTGTACCACTGTATAAAATCATTATCAGTAGGTGATTGAATAAATACGTCCCAATTTCCTCGAACTACTCGTTCGCAGTTCTTTTGAATGAGTTCGATACATTCAGATCCTTGAGGTCCTTTGCCGATTATATCACCTAAACAAAAAATTCTTTCAATCTTTCTTAATTGAATATCTTTAAACACGGCTTCTAATGCTGTTTTATTCCCATGAATATCTGAAATAATCGCAATTTTCGTCATGATATTTCCTCCTCATAAATTCAATTTATTGTCCTACTATGTAATTCTATAAAATTCCTATTTATCCTTTTAAAACTAAATAGAAGCCCTAATTTTTGTATTTAACTAAACAAAAAAATCCTCTACCCAAACATTCGGTAGAGGACTTTTTGTAGAAATTAGCTTAAACCTTCGCGATCTTTCCACTCTAAAAATTCATCATATGTTAATTGCTTATCTAAAATTGAGCCGTCTTCACGGATTTCAATCACACGGTTAGCAATTGTTTGAATGAACTGATGGTCATGAGATGTGAAAATCATAGCCCCTTTGAAACGAATTAAGCCTTCGTTCAATGCTTGAATGGATTCAAGGTCAAGGTGGTTCGTTGGTTCATCTAGTAAAATCACGTTCGCTGTTGCAAGCATCATTTTTGATAACATACAACGAACTTTTTCGCCTCCTGATAAAACAGAAGGTGATTTTTTCACTTCTTCACCCGAGAACAGCATGCGTCCTAGGAAACCACGTAGGAAGCTTTCTGTTTCATCATCAGGAGAATATTGGCGTAACCATTCTACTAATGACTTTTCTGATCCTTCGAAGTATTTATCATGATCGTTTTCGAAATAGCTTTGAGAAGTGGTTACACCCCATTTAAATGTACCAGCATCCGCTTCTTTATCTTCCATTAAAATATCAAGAAGTGCAGTTTTAGCAAGTGGGCTACCAAGTAAAACGATTTTGTCTTCTTTGTTCATCGAGAAACGAATATCTTTGAATAGTGATTCGCCTTCATGATTTGCAGTTAGACCTTCAACTGTTAATACATCATTCCCGATATCACGACCAATTTGGAAGTTGATGAATGGATATTTACGGCTTGATGGTTTAATGTCATCTAACTCGATTTTATCCAGCATTTTTTTACGAGATGTCGCTTGCTTCGATTTAGAAGCATTCGCAGAGAATCGTGCGATAAACGCTTGTAATTCTTTGATTTTTTCTTCTTTTTTAGAATTTTGGTCTTGAGCCATTTTTTGAGCTAATTGAGAAGATTCATACCAGAAATCATAGTTACCCACATATAATTGGATTTTAGAGAAGTCCAAATCAGCAATATGTGTACATACTTTGTTTAAGAAGTGACGGTCATGGGATACAACAATGACTGTGTTTTCAAAGTTAATTAAGAATTCTTCTAACCATTGGATAGCTTTTAAGTCAAGGTGGTTGGTAGGCTCATCGAGTAACAGTACATCAGGCTGACCAAATAGGGCCTGCGAAAGTAATACTTTCACTTTATCAGAACCTTCAAGATCACCCATTAGCATGTAGTGAAGGTCATCTGAGATACCTAAACCGTTTAATAATGTTGCTGCTTCTGATTCAGCTTCCCAACCGTTTAGTTCTGCAAATTCACCTTCTAGCTCAGCGGCACGCATACCATCCTCATCTGAGAAATCTTCCTTTGCATAGATAGCATCTTTTTCTGTTTTCACATCATAGAGGCGTTTATTCCCCATAATTACAGTGTCGAGCACTGTATGCTCATCGTATTCAAAATGGTTTTGTTTGAGGACGGATAAACGTTCGTCCTTGCCCATTGATACGTTCCCTTCCTGTGCTTCAATTTCACCAGAAAGAATTTTTAAGAATGTTGATTTACCAGCACCGTTTGCGCCAATTAAACCGTAACAGTTACCTGGTGTGAATTTTATATTTACGTCTTCAAATAGTTTACGATCGCCATAGCGAAGACCTACATTACTAACTTGAATCATGCAAGTTCCTCCTTTTTTCACAATGGCACTAGTATATCATGAAATATGTTCCATAGTCTATAAACATTATGACAGCAAGGTTTAGCGTAATGTGGATGTATTGAACGAGTGAAACTGGTAAGGGGAGTAATGTAAAAATAGATTGATCAAAATGTTTCCATTTGTATTTAAACGTTTTTAGGGAAAAGAACTGGGAAGTGAATAATATTGTTTTATCTCTAATTTGTTACCTTCTTTATTCTATTGAAGGGAAGAGGTTAAATGTCTAGAAAGGTAAAAGAATTAAGAATGGAAGATGTAGTTTTTAAGCCAACTTTACAACCTAAGAAACCTGAGAAAAAGAATGCAGTACAAAAATCTGACTCTTTATCCATATTCAAGGATATTGAAATTGTAAATCGACAAATGGAATTACAAGGACTAAGGCATAAAACTTTGTTGACCTATAACCAGATACGATATTATTTAATCCAATATATACGGGTCACTTTTCGTATCAAAGTAAAAAGAACTTAGATTTGGATAGATTTATAAGTAAAAATGAATTAATTGAACCTATTCGAACTGAAGAAAGACAGAGAGAATTAAATGTTCTTCATGATAAAAAAATAAAAAATGCAAGACCAGCTAGAGCATATAATACTTCATTTTTATTGTCAGGACTTTTATATTGCGCTGAATGTGGTGAAAAAATGATGACATCTACAACGCAGCCTAAAAATTCAGATAAAAAACATTCTTACTACAGATGTAAGTCTCAAGGAACTAATTACTATAAAACCAAATGTGAAAACCATGGTTATCGTAAAGAGGAAATTGAGACTTATGTATTGCAAGTTGTTAAAGAAAAGATTGGTGATTTCTTGGATTTAGAAGTCCACAAGATAGTGCAAGAGAAAATTAAACTTGAGAAGAAAACCTATGTTAATCAGGCGGACGTACTTAAAGATAAAATTATAGATTTCGAAAAGAAGCTTAATCGATATACAGAATTAGTTGAAGAACATGATTCCTCTGAAGAAGACATTGATTTACAAAAAATATACATGAAGAAACAAAGGGATATTTTAAAGGAATTAAATGATTTAAGAAAAGTATATGTCTCACTTGGTGGTGAAGTTTATAAAAATCTAATGACAATTTTAACCTCAAAGACTTTATCAATTTAGCAAAAAAAATCGAAAATATTATGGAAACATCTTCAGTCCGTATTCAAAAGCAATTTCTTGAAAGTTTATTCTCTGATATATATGTTGATAAAAACAGGCATATTAAAATGGTAATTAGAGAGGGATTGACATAAAGTACATTTTGAGATTAATAATCCTATGGTTAGAAAAAATCTATAAAATATAACAGTATTTGAATAGTACTTAAAGGGTGTACTTTTGGGTACGCTCTTTTTAGTTATATTACAGTAGATTACATGCCCATAAAAAATTGTACCCTTTAATGTATTTAATTGGTATTATTGTACTAATAATGTATGAGGAGGAGAATTAATTGAAAAAGTTAAGATTTATAATTCCATTGTCGTTTTGTTTGTTATTAGGATTAGGCATTCATAACGTTAGTGCATCACAGGGAGTATCAATTTACATAAACGGTGAGAAACAATCATTTAGTAATCAAGCGATAATAGAAAACGGTAGTACATTAGTTCCTTTAAGAGGTATTTTTGAATCACTTGGTGCTAATGTCCAGTGGAATCAAACTACTCAAACAATTGACGCTTCAAAAGGTAATACAAAAGTATGGCTGAAAATAGGTTCGAAAAATGCTAAAGTAAATGATAATGCAATAAATTTATCAGTTCCAGCACAAGTTAAGAGTGGAAAAACGCTTGTTCCACTTAGATTTATTAGTGAGTCATTAGGAGCAAATGTTCAATGGGATCAAAAAAATCATAAGGTAATAATTAGTGAAGGTTTAAATAACAATGAATTTAAACATCCAGAATCTGAAAAAAAAGAAGTACCAACTTTAAAGTTAGGAGAAACTTTTTCAGATGATAAGATAGAAGTCACAATTAAAAACGTTGAATATGTGCAGGGGGATAATAATGGATTTAAAGTTTACTTATCTGTAACTAATAAGTCTGAACAACCTTTAACCTCTCCAGGCGGATTGCGATTTAAAATTAATGAATCTAAATATGAAGTGGGAATAAATGCGATTGGGAATATATATCATTTTGATTCAAAAGGATATATATACAAAGGGGAAACAACGGAAGGATATTATCAGTATCTCTTTGACAAAGATATATCAATTAAAGAAATAGAATATAACACAGGGATTGTTAATTATCCTAAAGCAAAGTGGATTGTTGAATAAATAATTAAGTCACCTTTTGATAGGTGGCTTTTTTATTTGCCTTCCTTTTCGATTAAGCACTTGATGAAAAATAGGTGAGTAGTGTATAGTTTTAGTTAAAGAAGGTAATAGAATTTTATTCTTTCTTTTTCTTATACCTAAAACGTTTTAAATATAGATTTAAACCACGATTTATCTACATTTCTTCGTGAAAAGGTTTAGTAAACAATGATTGTTGAATTTTATATTTACGTCTTCAAATAGTTTACGATCGCCATAGCGAAGACCTACATTACTAACTTGAATCATGCAAGTTCCTCCTTTTTTCACAATGGCTCTAGTATATCATGAAATATGTTCCATAGTCTATAAACATTATGACAGCAAGGTTTATTGACAATTGTTTTAATGAACAGCCCCAGTTCTTGCCGCAGCTACCTGTAAACTGTTACTGAATAAAGAAACGGATTCCGTTTCCATTTCTTTTAAAACATGTCCATATACTTTATAAATCATATCAGGTGTATTCCCCAGTCTTTCAGAAATTACTTTCACATTCATTCCTTGATTTAATAAGATGGTGCAATGTGTGTGACGTAATCCGTGCAAAGTAATGATGAACCGTATGTTCGAACGTGGTCCATTAAACGGTGTTGCAACGCCAAGCTTCCCAGATGTGAAAGCAACGCACTGGGCATTTAAAGAGATTGAAGAAGCAGCGAAAAATCATTCGTATTATATAAATGAAGACAGTACAGAGCAGTTATCTAAATAAACAACAAGCAGGCTACGGATTTCCTTAGCCTGCTTGCATATTTAAAAAGAGTGGAGTGATAATAATAGCTTAAAATCAGTGATAGTAATCCACACTAGACGATGCATTTACAATATGGTTTGTTCAGAATTTGTTTAATAGACCTATGATAGGATGCGTAAAGGGACCGATATTAGAAATACAGGTAAAAGTCATATTGCATAATGGATTTAATTCTAACAAACTGATAGTTTGATGTTATACATAATTGTGTTCAAGTAGGGGAGGCGTGATAGTGAAAAAAAATATTAGCATTACTGTGACCATTATCATGCTATTTATTATCGTATTTTTTGTTGGCAATGAAGATTATTTTGGAAGTAGTAGTCAGCGGATTGCGCAGAATGGGATAGTTATGATAGAAGAACAAGAATTACAAGAAAATACTATTTTAAAATTAGATGGAGAATGGTCGTTCTATCCAAATATCTTAATATCGTCAAGTGAATCATTTGACGCATATACGAGCAAGAAAATACCAATTGAGGTGCCGGCTACTTGGAATAGTTTTGTAGAACCAAATGAGGAAGGGCTTACTGTAGGAACATATCATGTGAAGATAAATGTACCGATTGAAGGGGAATATGGATTGTACATTCGTTCAATTCGCCAATCTAACCGTGTTTTCATAAACGGAGAAGATGTAGGTAGTATGGGAAATCCGAGTGAAACCTTAAAGGACTTTAAGTTCGAAAATGATGATAAATATACGGTGTTTGCAAATAGTGAGAATCAAATGCTTGATATTGTAATTCATGTCGGAAATTATAATTATCCAAAAGCTGGTATTACTTTTCCTATTGAGTTTGGAACAAAGGAAGCTATTCAAAGAGATTTTAGCATGAAAATTTTAGCAGATTCGTTTGTATGTATTGGCTATATTGTATTCGGTGCGATTTATATTATATCGTATAGTCAAAATCGGAAGCGTAAAGAAGAATTGTTTTTAGGGTTATTCACTATATTATTCGGACTGTACATGTCATTTACTAATGAAAAAATATTTTTCCTTATTTTTACATCTATAACTATAAATGAACAAGTGCGTTTACAATTAGGGATTTTACCACTTGTCGATGCTTGTTTAGCATTTTTTCTCTATTATTTGTATCCGGAGTTTATGAGGAAAAAAGCAATTTATATTATTAGTATTTTGTTAGGTTTACTTTTTTTTATCTATGGTATTTACAACCCAATTACAAAAAATAGTATGATTATACCAATAGAAAATCTAGTTCTTTCACAAGTAATCTTTGCAGTAATTTTTATTCCTGTTGGGCTTTATAATGTGTTTGTGCTATTACGTGTGCTTATGAAAGGTGTAGAAGGTTCACGTTATATTCTAATTCTTTTAGTATCTCTTACTTGTTATACTTTTTTAATGGTAATGTATTACATTTTTGATATACCTATAGTTTATAGTGAACAATTATTGTTTATTTTTACACTATATAGCTTTGCATCTCTGCTTAGTTTCCGAGCAAATACATCTTTTAAGAAAGTTCAAGCGTTATCGGAAGAGCTATTGATGCATAATCAAATGAAGGATGAGTTTTTATTGAAAACGTCTCATGAATTACGTACGCCTTTAAATGGTATTTTAAATATATCCAAATCGTTAATGGAAGGTGTACAAGGACCTTTAAAGCGTGAGCAACAAGAAAATGTCATTTTAATACATAATGTCGCGCAACGTTTAGGTTATTTAGTAGAGGATTTATTGATTTCTTCGAATCATATGACCGGAGAAGTTCGTGTCATCCCACGTGTTGTTCCGATAAGCGTAATTGATGAAGTAATTGAGGAAATTCGTAGTTTAATGTCGAGTGATACATCCATAAGATTAATGAGTGCAGTAGATTCTAATTTACCCCATATGTATACAGATGAATTACGATTGAAACAAGTGCTTTATAATTTACTCTATAATGCTCTGCAACATACAAAACATGGACAAATTACAGTCTTAGCTAGTGTACGTAATGATTATATGGAAATACAAGTAAGCGATACTGGAATTGGTATACCATCACAAGACTTAGATCGAATTTTTAATTCCTTTTATCAAGTAAAGAAAGGTAAAAATAGAGGGGGACTGGGGTTAGGATTAAGTATCTCAAAAAATATAGTAGAACAGTTAAATGGGGAAATTCATGTAACAAGTACATTAGGTGTTGGAACAATTTTTACTTTTACGGTGCCACTTGCCACACTCGAAAAACTAGATATTGAAACACAACAACAGCTGGGCAATCGAGCAGAAAATACTTTACTACAGCTAGATTTACCATTATTGCATAAAGGTAATGACAAAACCATACTCATTGTTGATGATGATCATGTGAATATAAAAGTACTAGTGGACGCATTAATTCAAAAAGGCTATACCGTTATTGGGGTGGATAATGGGTTTGATGCGATGGATTATATAAAGAAACATAAAGTAGATTGCATGTTAGTCGACTTAATGATGAATGATATGTCAGGCTATGAATTATGCAAACAAGTACGAAAGCAATACGATATGTTGGAATTACCGATTATTGTTTTAACAGCAATTATGCAGCATTCAGATTTAGTGTTATCTTTACAAGTTGGTGCAAATGATTATATGCCAAAACCGATTGCGATGGATGAATTACTAGTGCGTATTCAATCATTACTAGCAGTTCGACAATCTTCCATTGATGCGATTGAGGATGAAATGAATTATTTATATGCGCAAGTAACTCCTCATTTTGTCTACAATACACTTAATACTATTATCGGCTTAAGCTATACAGATATAGAAAATACACGAGAGGCGTTATACAGTTTAGCAACCTATTTCCGTGCCAAGCTGAATGTCCATTATCGTAACAGCATGGTTTCTATAGAAGATGAAATAGACCTTGTAAAAGCATATCTCTATATTGAAAAAATGCGCTTTGGTGATCGTCTTACAGTTGCGTATGATATTGATGAGTCCATTCATTCTTGGGTTCCGGCATTATCAATTCAGCCTATAGTTGAAAATGCAGTTTTTCACGGGATTTCGAAGAAAAAAGAAGGTGGTACTATTGAGGTGAGTGTGCAACGAGAAGGTCAATTTATACGTATTAAAATTTATGATAATGGGGTCGGTATCTCAGAAGAAAAATTGCAACGATTAGTAAATGAAGAAAACTCACGTATTGGATTTAAGAATCCGTTGAAAAAATTTAAGCTTATTAGAAATGCCAGTTTGCGTATATATAGTGAAGAAGGTAAAGGCACTACTGTTATTATTCTATTACCAGAAGGTGATGCTTAGTGAATATAGTCATAATTGATGATGAAAAAATGGCAATAGATGTGTTAAGAATTATGCTAGAAAAGCTTACACAATTTACGATTTGCATTAAAGGTACGTATACAAATGTAAGGGATGCATTTGCTCTTTTTGAAAAAGAACGAGTAGATGTCGTTTTTTTAGATATGGAGATGATTGACGTTCATGGGTTGCAAGTTGCCAAAAAGTTACTAGTTAAATATCCAAATATGCAAATTATTTTTGTGACAGCCCATGCGAAGTTTGCAGTAGATGCTTTTGACATAGAAGCAACAGATTATTTATTAAAGCCAGTTCGAGAAAACCGTTTATTGAAGGCGGTGACAAAAGCACAGCAAGTATTTAGTCTACGGCAAGAAATGCAATCTAAAAAAAAAGAATTACATATGTACGCACATACTTTTGGTAGCTTTCGTCTATTAGATGTCCAACAGCAAATTGTGAAATGGCGTACCAGAAAAGTAAAGGAATTGTTTTTGTATTTATGGTTTAATCGGAATAAGCCGCTATTAAATACTGTAATTATGGAAGAATTATGGCCAGAAGCAGAGCTAGAGAAAGCTGGGGCTAATTTACATACATCCATCTATCTATTACGCAAAATTTTTAAGCAAAATGGTAGTGAAAATCCCATTCTATTAGTAAATAATCACTATCAATTAAATATCGAAATTGATAGTGATTATGAGGAACTAATACAGTTGTTAGAAAGAGAGCATTATGATGAACAAGCAATTCAACAATTATTAAATTGCTATGAAGATGATTTTTTAGGGGAGGAAGAATATCATTGGGCGACTCAAATACAACTTCGCTTAAAACAAAGTGTATTGCATTTATTGGAAATGTATATCGCCGATACGAATGAAATTAATCCACTACTAAAACTAGATTGCCTACAAAAAATGCTAGAGCTCGATGAATATAATGAGCAATACATGTTTTTGCTCTTGCAATTTTTAATCGAGAAAAATAAAAAACAAGATTGTACACAATGCTTTGATATGATCCAGCAAAAGTTACAGGAAGAGTTAGGCGTGCCAGTGCCAGATAATATCAAGAGTATTTATGCAGAATACATGATACGCGTATAGTAAGTTACGCTAATCTTTGCTTTCATCACCAATGCTCACTTTTTCACTTTGTTAAAATAGAACTGAAAAAATTGGGATGACTTCGGCCAACAATGGGAAACAATGTTTGGAAATCCCTATCCTTCTATGACGATTGCTTATATTACTGCATTAGGACAGCCTGAAATTAAAATAGAAATTGATATTTGGGCTGCTAAATAAAAAGTATAAATCGACAAAACCCTTAAGGGTTTTGTCGATTTTTCATATAATCACCTTGCTATAAAAAACAGTTCTATAATATTTTTTTTGGTATTCACACAATTACACGCATAAAAAAGCACAGATTCACTGATTTTTATAAACTTGAATTGTCGATAAATAAGTAATATTAAAAAGAGGTTTATTTACTGAAGGGCGCTTTGTTATTTGAAGCAGTCTAGAGTAACATTAATCCTCTCAAGGGTTGAATGTTATTAATTGTACTATCTAAGCTAACTTTAAAGGGATTCAAGAGAAACTCTTTTGACAATACATCATAAAAGAGCATTATGGATGTGTAAACAAATAAAAAACTAGGTACATTCGATTATTACTTTTAGCTCTCATGATTAACCAATAGGATTATTAGTGATTCAATCGTTTCTATATTTCAGGAAAAATTTTTTATTAAATCGTAATTGCTAAAAGTATTTTTAAAAACAGGACAAGTGTCCTTTTTTATCTTTTGAAAGGGTAATAAAATTCTCAATAGTAGGTGATATGATGAGCAAAATGATATTAGATCAATTCATTGACAAACATGATTGGTTACAAGAGATGTGTAGGAACATGCCAATGGATATTAAATTGCACTGGAAAATTAGAAATTACCAAATTGGAGAACAGGTGTGCGAGCAGGACATGGAGGTTACGCATTTTTATATTTTGGTTACTGGTGAATTGGCCGTGGAAAGACAATTCACAGATGGCAATGCATATACTTTGTCGACAATGCAGCCTGGATTTGTAGTAGGTGACATAGAGATTTCTCTGAACATGCATTTTATCAATCGAGTTTACGCCATTCAACAATCTACTGTACTACTTATTGAAACAACAATTTATAAAAACTGGGTTATGAACGACCCGTATTTTTTGAGAAGAATCAATTACCAGTTAGCAAAAAAACTATATGTAGCTGGTCAAAAAACAATTTCAAGTAATTTTCACACAGTTCGTAAAAAAATTCTTGTCTATTTCTACGATTTTTTCCAGTCATTCAGTTCCATAGCACAAGATTCCTATGTACTAGTAGTTTCTCGTGAAGATATTGCTAAGCATTTAGGTGTATCAGTCAGAAGTATAAACAGGGTCATTAAGGATTTGAAAGATAAAAAAATTGTAAGTGTAAAACATAAACGTCTTATTTTTAATGAGTATAGTCGGAAACAAATTTCGCAAGAACTAGCAGAATAGGTTGCAATATTAAACTACAGGCACAAGTTTTAACAAAAAAATATTAGATATTAAAAGGAGCGAGAATTTAAATGATTAATGAAAATACGATTACTGAAATGATAGCAAAAGGCAAAAAGTCGATTTATTGGACTGAAATTAATATGAACTTGCTTCAAGAAATTAAAGAAAGCTTTCTTAAGACAAAACCTTTACAAGGTTTAACAATTGGCATGTGCTTACATGTGGAACCAAAAACAGCAGTTTTGTGTAAAACCCTTAAAGCTGGTGGTGCCAATGTTATTATAACTGGCAGTCCGGGAACCACAAAGGACGAAGTGGCGGCAGCGATGGACGACGAAGGTATCAAGGTTTACGGTCAAAGAAGCGATGGCCGAGAGGAACATTTACAAAATATTCACAGCGTATTAAAACACCATCCTCAAATTTTAATGGATAATGGTGCTGATTTAACAAGAGAGTATATTAAGCATTATAATGCCGAAGGACTGATCGGTTGTACAGAGGAAACCACGACGGGAGCAAATCTCTTGCGAGAGGATTTAAAAGGGAAATTTCCTGTTCCCATCATTGTTATTAACGATAGTCCATTAAAACAAGTTATTGAGAACGAACATGGTGTTGGTCAAACAATCGTTCAAGGCTTTATGCGAACGACTAACTTAATCGTACCAACAAAACGATTCGTGGTTATAGGATATGGAACTTGTGGCCGTGGTGTTGCTAGATATTTACGAAGTCTTGGAGCACAGGTAACAGTGGTCGATCAGAATCCTATTGCGGGTTTAGAGGCAGCTTTGGATGGATTAAGAGTTGCTCGTTTGGAGGATACATTGGCATACGGACAAGTATTTATCACTGTTACGGGACGTCCTAACATTATTTTAAAAGAACATATCGATAAGATGAACGACGGTGCCATTCTTGCGAACGCAGGACATTTCTCATGGGAAATTGATTTGGAATATTTAGAAAGTGAAGCTGATACAATTGATAGACTAAGCCCTGATATCGAACAGTTTACGATGAAGGACGGTCGTCGAGTTATGTTGCTCACTAAGGGTGAGATGTTGAACCTGGCTCAAGAAGGTGGAGGTGGAAATCCTGTGGAAACGATGGATTTAGGGTTTGCTTTACAGGCGTCTTCTGTATTGTATTTGGTAAAACAGCACGCTCAAATGGCAACAGGGCCACAGCCAGTTCCTCACGAGGTGAACATCAAAGTGGCCAGTAACATGTTAAAACAGTTAAGTCTTCCATTGTAAAATAAAGCATATATCCATTTTATAGCATCGACTTAGTTTAATATTTTTCTAAAAAAACTTATAATCAATATAGAACATCAAAGAAATTAAGGAAGAATGAAAGCTGCTCTGATTTTATCACCTTAAAGTAAACATTGTTAAATAGGCTACAGTATTATGTAGTTAAGATTGTACACAAATATCCATTAAAAGAATAGACAAATAGGAGCGATTAAAGTGAAAAAAGCCAATCTTTGTTTTATAGGTGCAGGTTTTCATGCATCTACAAATATTTATCCTTCTGCTATAGAAGCAGGAGCGGAAATACAAGCTATTTCGACACGAAATATCGATCGTTCTAAAGCTGCTCTTCAACGCTTTGGAAGTAATGGTACACCCTATGATGACTATAAAAAAATGTTAGAAAATGAGGACTGCGACGGAATTGTTGTGGTTGCTCAGCCTGAAGATCATCCTTCTCTAGTGTTAGATTGTATCAAAGCTGGGAAAAATGTATTTGTAGATAAACCTCTTGGGATGAGTGCTGAAGAAGCTGCTGAAATTGCAGATGCTGCTGAAGAAGCAGATGTAGCATTAATGGTTGGATTTATGAAACGCTATGCTCCTTGTTACACAAAGTTAAAAGAGTTAATTACAGATGGCAAACTGGGTACTGCGCGTTCATTTCAAGCAAGATTTGCAGTGAACAGTACACCATTTTGCAAAAATGAAGAACAATTTATGAAGTTTGCTGCTATACATATTGTTGATCTTGTACGTTATTTGTTTGGTGAAATTGTACAAGTAACAGGTTTTAAAAATAATGACAATGAATGTATCTCTCAGAGTATTTCATTAAAGTTTGAAAATGGTGTCGTTGGTAGCCTTTATTTTACAGGAATGACGGCTTGGTCGCGTGAAAGTGAAAATATGCTTGTAACGTTTGATAGCGGATTTGTTTTTGCAGATGAAGTTAATTCACTTACAATTCATAAATCACAAACATTTGATAAACTACCATGGAAATCTCTTGAAGAAGCAGACACTGTATTTACACCATCTGCATCACCTATGTCTGGAACCTATAGAGACCTTTATTTACGCGGTTTTGTTGGAGAAATGGCTCATTTTATAGATTGTTGTAAAAATGGTAAAAAGCCAATTTCAAATGGACGTGATAATGTTAATACAATGACACTCTGCGATCTTATTCTGTCTAAGTTGTTGTAGGAACCCTATTATGGGTGTTTTTGACCTTTCCCTCGAAAAGGAGAAATAAGAAAAAGAAGCAAGTTTCCTTTTTGGGACTGCCTCCATCAGTATAGACAATAATAAAAGCATCTTCGATTGAATTAGGGTTTAGATACCTAAACTTCAATTAGGAGGTGTTTTTTCAATGAGTACAAGAGTGAGTTATCCATATGAAATAAGAATGAAAGCCATTGAGATGCGACTAGCAGGTATATCAATGAAACAGGTTTTAAATGCATTAAATATACGGCATAGAACACAGGTGGAAACATGGATGCGTTGGTATAAAAAATGGAGAAACACAACCTGTAGGTAAACAATATACGCTCCATAAAGGTCTTGAATATGAGAGTGAACAAACAAAATTGGAAGCTGAACATCCTTGTTAACACTTTCAATTTTTCCGTAGGTGTTACCAAAACAGTGGTATACAGAACTATAGATTTAGGTGATCAAGGTAACTAACCGTGGCGTAGCAACTACTGATGGAAAAGTGTATAATATAGATAAATAATCCTTATATTGGTTATGCAGACGTATAGGCATCTCTAACATAAGGAAATCATCGTTGAGGTGTATAAGAATGAGGATTAGAACCATTATAACATTGTTAATTTTTTCATTAATCTTGCCTTTTAGTCAAACTGCTCAAGCAGCAAATCTTAGTGAACATTATTATGATATTACAGATAATGATCTTAATAACAGTATCATTATGTCGCCTGAAAGCTCAAAGGCATTTGTAAATGGTCATATGGTTTCAGCAGTACAGCCAATTGTAAAAGATGGAAGAACCTTAGTACCACTTCGCTTTATTTCTGAAGGGTTTGGTGCAAAAGTAGATTTCGACGCTAAAAATAATACCATAACTATTAAATATTCTGATAAATCAATAACCTTGAAAATAGGGTCCAAGGCTATTTATGTTAATGGTCAACATATTCAAATGGACGTTGCTACAAACCTTTATAATAATTCAACCTATATTCCTTTAAGATATATTGGTGAGGCTTTTAATAAAAAGGTTGTATATTTAAAGAATGAAGACATACAACCATATAGTTTGATTATTATAAGGAATATAAATGCTCCAGAGCTTGAAAATCTTAAACTTTTACGTATTTGTGAATGGCTATTTCAAGGGAAATCAATTGTCTATAGTGATCGTTTTATGGCAGTGATCAAAGAAAAAGGTCAATTATTCTTTAGTAATTATTATTCTGATTTCGAACCCTTTGTTTATCAGGAATTTGTTGAGGACAAAAATATCGTTAAATTAGGGGATATATGGTTTAAAACAGATAGGGGCAATTTTTATTTGAACTACGCTTATGCGACTACAAGAGAATTTATTTTATATTATGTGGATGGACAAGCTATTACAAGAGTAGCCATTGAAAAAGCACCGATTAAGGCTGTGAAAGCTTATCAGAATAATGTATATTATCTAACAAGGTATGAGCGAGGTATAGCAAATCCTCATGAAACGAGTAACTTAAAATATGCAACACTAAAAAATGGGCATTGGGTTTCTGATTATTTAGGCATGCCTGGATTTTATTATGGTTTTGATACTTTAGGTAATTCATATAACTGGAAAATAGATGATAACGGCATCTACATTTTTGGTTATAATAGATTTGGAGATTTAAGCTCATCTGAAAGAAAAAATACTTTTGGTAATTACAGGGTAGACTTTAGTGGTCATAATCATGAGGTAGTGAACCCTTAAAGTTTGCGTTTTGATGATGCAACGAAATGGCTGGTTTGGGTTCGGTATTGTGCGGGACTTAAGCCAGTCAATTTTTGCATAATCCGTTCGTTATTATTGTAATCGGTGTATTTCCTCCATTTGATGCCAACTCTTCTAATCCAGTTTGCTTGGGACTCCTGCTAATCACACTTCAATGGCCTCCACACATAATGTTTTTATGCGCCCCATACCTATGCCTGTTTCTTTAAGGAGCAAATTTTAATTCTATTCAAAATTGTATCCTCGTAAATTATGAATTGGTATTAGATTTTCAATTTTGTGTTTGTTTATAACAACCATCTTAGTATTCTTTAGAGCAAATTAACAAAACAGTGAGCATTGATAGAGGAGAAGGAAGGATATAAGTTGTCTGAATGGCACTACTTTGTATATATAAGGGACAGGAATGATTGAGAAATCATAACAAAAGGACTTGTGTATGATTTTACTCACAAGTCCTTAAATGGTGGAATGTTTTATAGTAGTGTACTTAAATTTTATTGCGTTTCTTTTTAGTATGAACCATAAACCAAATAACATATAAGATATTAATGAGTGATAAACCTAATGAAACAAATCTATTTTGTTCATAGGGTAAAATAATAAAAAGGATAATAGCTACTATAATTGCAGGTAATACTGTGTAAAACCAGACTCGCACTGCTTTATTATTAAAAGAAACTTCAAATCGCTCCAAACCATCACCTCATCTATGAACCATACACACATTTTTGTTCGGCTAGTTGAAAATTCTATCTTTATAGAAATCATAACATAGCTAAATTTTAATTGGAAGGTAAATGGTAAATGTGGGACTAAAGAGATGAATTGCCATTTGCTAAAACATTAACTGAATAAAGATGTAGTGAAAAAAATCCTTTTTTGCTGTAACTTTCTCCGAAGTTGATACGTCTACATAGTAGTGCATTTAACTATTTTTGAGAAAGAATAGAAAAATCACATCATTTACCATGGGGATTTTAGTTGCTTATTGACAAAATTATCGACTAAAATAATACTGAATGTTTTTTTGTCGGGTGAAATTCTATCCCGATCATCTACTGGTGCCCACAAGCCCACCCCCGTTTTGAATGCCAATTATAAGTAATGAACCTTGTCTGCAAATAGGAAAGAAAATATCCCAAACCTCTATTATGATGGTATACATTTATCCTTTGCGATAATTTCATAGGAATAGTTCTGTAGAAAATTACATGCCTTGTGGTAGTAGGCAACGGAACAAATAGGACATTCAGCTCTTTAATGAGGTGGAAATGATGATAAAATAAACATGTTATTGGAAATATTAACTACCGGAGGTATATTATGGGTAAAGGCTTATTAAGGACAGCCACTGCTATCGTAGTAGTTTTACTTGGGTTTGGAAGCTACTATTTTATTAAAGAAATAACGAACTCTATGGCATACAATAAATTAGTGGATGAGTATAAAAAGCCAGTACCAATTAACAATATAGAGTCTGAATATGATGTGATTGTCATTGGTGGTGAGCCTGAGGGTGTCGCTGCAGCAGTTGCTTCAGCACGTAATGGGGCTAAAACATTATTGGTAGAAAAACGAGAAGAATTAGGTGGATTATTTACATACGGGATGCTAAATTTCCTGGATATTCCACGTGATGGTCGTAATAACTCAATCAGTGAAGGTATTTTTAAAGAATGGCATGAGCTTGTTAGGGGCAATGATGCTTTTGGTATCGTAGGGGCTAAGGCTGCGTTTAAAAAGCTGATCGATGAGGAACCAAATCTAACATTGTCGGTGCAAACAGAAGTAGTCAAAGCGAATCTTCAAAAGCAACAACTAACGTCTGTTGAGTTGAAAAATGAATACGGTACATATGTCGTAAAAGGAAAATCATTCATAGATGCTACACAGGATGCGGATTTTGCTACAATGTCTAAAGTTCCTTTCTTTGTCGGAGGAGAGGATATAGGGATTAAGGATAAACGTATGGCTGTGACATTAATGCTTCATTTGAAAAATGTCGATTGGGATCAAGTGAAAAAAGCGGCTAATTCAGATGTATTTGGCGGTGCTAACTTGAATCATACCGTGATGTGGGGTTTTACAAAACTTCATGATGAATATAAACCATTGCAAGAGGGTACAAGATTACGAGGGTTAAATTTAGCGCGAGTTGATGATGAATATTTTATTAATGCTTTACAAATTTTTGGAATTGATGGCTTGAATGATAATTCGAAACAGGCTGCCATTGCTGCGGGTAAAAAAGAAACACTGCATGTACTAAAATATTTACAGGAAAACTTCCCTGGATTTGAAAAAGCAGAAATTGTCAGCTATCCAGAAGAGCTATATGTACGAGAAACGCGACATATTTGGGCTGAATATCAATTACCAATGGCCGATATTTGGCAAAATCGTGATCATTGGGATAGCATTGGGATTGCCTCTTATCCAGTAGATGTGCAAGCACAAACACCTCATGATTATGGTTATGTCATTTCCGCACCAAAGCAATATGCCATTCCATTCCGATCTCTAGTCCCAAAGGAAATCGATTGCTTACTTGTTGTTGGACGTTCTGCAGGTTATTCTTCCCTTGCAGCGGGAAGCGCTCGTATTGTCCCAACAGGTATGGTGACAGGTGAAGCCGCGGGGACAGCCGCAGCACTAGCCCTTAAACAAGATGTAACTTTTAGAGAAATGAGCAAGGATAAAAAATTAATTGCTGCCTTAAGAAAGCAGTTAAATAAACAAGGTGCCTATGTCGATTCATTTTCTGTAGACTATCCTTATGAAGGCGAATGGTATGATAAAGCCATTCAAACATTAGTTAACTACGGTCTTGTTGTTGGTGGTTATGATAATGAATTAAAGGTCGACAGTAAAGCAACGAAAATTAAGTTTGCTAAAATGTTCAAAGAAAGTATGATACGAGCAGGCAGAGAGAGTACAACCGACAAGAGCGACAAGCTGGAAATTGTCATTAACAAAGTGTATAACACTGGAGATGAAGCTATTACGAGAGATGAAATGGCGCAATATTTGGCGGATGTTCTCATTGGTGAAACCTCTGAAAAAAGCTGGGAAAGCTTGATTGACAAAGGGATTGTTACTGATAAAGTAGCGAAAAAAATGAAAGACAATAAACAACTGAAATTAAAAGAGATGTATGCCGTCATGGCAGATGTCATTCACTATGTAGAAAAGGAACGTTCCTCTAAATGAGGAGCGTTCTTTTTTTGACAAAAAAATGATTGACGCCAAGAAGGAACTCCTGTAAAATATGTCAAAATAATAGAAAAATTCGATGAAAAAGAGAGTAATTGGTGGGACTACTGGAAAGCGAGTTAGGGATGGTGTGAGCCTAATACAGAAACCATGAATGAAGCGCACTTTGGAGAAGGTTCTCGAACTAATAGTAGAGAATAGCGGGGCGTCACCTCGTTAACAATGGAAAGTGGTCATGATGAATGGCAACTAGAGTGGTACCACGGGATTACTATGCTCTCGTCTCTAATTATAGAGGCGAGGGCTTTTTTTATTGAATTAAAAGGAGGGTATAAATGTGAATAAACAAATTGCCGAAAGTATTGCTGCAATCGTAAATCATCAGTTGTCAGCTCAGGACGTTGAACAATTATTAGAAAAACCAAAAAGTTTAGATGTTGGTGATGTAGCATTTCCATGCTTTGTCCTAGCTAAAATATGGAAGAAGTCACCTCAACAGATTGCAGCTGATATGGCGAGTCAATTGCAAAATGATATTATCCATCAAATACAATCCGTAGGTGGTTATGTCAACATCTTTTTAGATCAAGCAAAAGTGACGCAACAAGTATTGAGCCGCATCATGCTGGAACAACAAAATTACGGTACAAATCAAACAAAGATGGGAACCGTAGTCCTAGACTTTTCTTCTCCAAATATTGCTAAGCCGTTTTCCATGGGGCATTTACGTTCAACTGTCATCGGTAATGCTTTAGCAAATATTGCAGTGAAAAACGGTTATCAAGCCATTCGTATCAATCATCTAGGGGACTGGGGCACACAATTTGGTAAACTTATTGTTGCTTATCAATATTGGGGTGATAAACAAGCCATTACAGCATCTCCAATAGAGGAGTTATTAAAGATTTATGTCAAATTTCATACAGAGGCAGAGAAAGACCCAGCTCTGAATGAAAAGGCACGTGCTGCCTTTAAAGCATTAGAAGATGGTGATTCAGATGCGCTAGCGTTATGGCAATGGTTCCGAGATGTATCATTAGATGAATTTCAGACTATCTATCAGCTATTAGGCATTAATTTTGATGCGTTTACAGGAGAAGCCTTTTACAATGATAAAATGACACAAGTTGTGACAGAACTACAAAACAAAGGACTCCTTGTGGAATCGGATGGTGCATATGTAGTAGAGATGGAGGAGATGCCTCCTTGTTTAATAACGAAAACAGATGGTGCCACACTGTATGCGACACGTGATTTAGCTGCAGCCTTTTATCGTCAACAACATTACCAACCGAACAAAATTTTCTATGTGGTTGGCAATGAACAGTCCCTTCATTTTAAACAATTATTTCAAGTAATAGAAAAAATGGGGCATGCCTGGGCGGAGGATTTACAGCACGTACCATTTGGGATGATGCTGAAGGATGGTAAAAAAATGTCCACCCGTAAAGGCAAAGTGGTGTTATTAGCAGATGTGCTAGCAGAGGCGATTGCGACGGCCAAGCGCAATATAGAAGACAAAAACCCTCATTTACAGCAGAAAGACCGTATAGCACAACAAGTAGGAGTTGGAGCGGTTATTTTTAATGATTTAAAATACCATCGTCTAAACGATATTGAATTTTCCATCGAGCAAATGATGAACTTTGAAGGAGAAACAGGACCCTATGTGCAGTACACTTATGCACGTATTTGTTCCATTTTGGTAAAAGCTGAAGCACCATCTCAAATTGTGAAATTTGCGTCATTAGGACAACAAGCTTGGCCAATCGTTTTATTATTGGAACAATTTCCGAAAGTGTTGGTTACTGCTTTTAATCAGGCTGATCCATCCCTAATTGCAAAATATGCATTACAGCTGGCACGTTTATTCAATAAATATTATGCTCAACAAAAAATATTAGCGGACGATGCCAACCAAGCTTCACGTTTGGTGCTTTGTCATTGTGTAGCATTGGTCTTAAAAGAATCATTAGCTTTATTGGGTATTGAATCACCAGAAAATATGTAATGAAAAGTCATTTTAAGTGAACGATCCAGTCATTGACCAAATATAGAAAACATGGTAAAAGGATAGAGGAATAAAAGTTAACTCTTCCATTGAGTGGCAGGAGAGAGGATCAAAACAAATGGCTAAAAAACAATGGAATATTTCACTCATCTTAGTAGTGGTTAGTATATTTTTTATGGCACTGAATATGAGACCCGCAGTAACGGGGATAGGACCCCTCTTTAATGTCCTGATGTCGGCCTTACATGTATCCAATACCAGCATGAGCTTTCTCACGTCTATTCCCGTTTTTTGCATGGGCTTATTTGCTCCTATTGCTGTACCCATTCAACGCAAGCTTGGAACAAAATTAGCAATCATGCTGTTTATGGTTATTCTCATCGCAGCGAATGGGCTACGATTTTTGCAAGAAAGCTATTTTTTACTGGTCATCACTAGTTTTGCGGCAGGCTTGGCCATTGCCATGATTGGCCCTATACTAAATGCGTATATCAAGAGAAAATTTCCCCAACGTTTTACGACTGTTATTGGCATTTATTCATTTGGTATTGGCGTAGGTGCCACTTTAAGTGCAGCGTTGACTGTGAGCTTTTATCATACATTTAGTAATAACTGGACGTCCGCACTAGGGATGTGGGCCTTGCTGGCAATTGTCGCGCTTATAATTTGGAGCTGGGCTATCCCAAAGGAACAGGGTGAGGATGTTCAAGAACTGGCTAATAGTGAACAGGCCCGTAATCCTTGGACAACTGGTCGTGCTTGGTCGATCTTATTGTATTTTGGTTTACAAACATCGTTGTTTTTCTCCATGATGTCGTGGCTTACACCGCTTTTACAAGATAAAGGCTTGACGCTTGAGGCAGCGAGTATGATGCTGACGTTTATGTCCATTATACAAATGATCGGTAATATTGCTGTGCCGATACTCATGGAGAAATGGTCAAGTCGATTAGTATGGATTGTGGCATTAGGATGTTTAGGGGTAATTGGTTTCACATTATTATGGCTTTCGTCAGGTCCTTATTTATGGCTGGCTGTATTCCTAATCGGCATTGTCTTAAGTGGGCTATTTCCAATTGGCTTGTTGTTACCGCTTGATGAGGCCAAAAATGATCAGGAGGCCAACAGCTGGTCATCGATGGTGCTCGCAGGTGGCTTTATGTTAAGTGCAATCATCCCGATTATGATTGGCGTTTGTTATGACATGACAGGCAACCATACATGGACATATGTCATTTTCCTAGCATTAATGGGTGGAATAATCGCCATAACATGGCTATTACGAAAAAAATAATTCGAGAAGACATGCAAATCATTACGCATGTCTTTTTTTGATGAAAAATATTTTGAGAACCTAAAATCCATCCATTCTCACAGCAAATCGGGACATCCATAAATTTTTGTAGGTAGAATGAAATAGAACTTAAGCGATTACTGTGTTTTACTACTAAGTTGAAATCAATAATATTATTATGTAAACTTGAAACATCCCAAGTCCTTGATTATGATAGACAAGAGAGAAAGTTGAAAAGAAAGTTTTGGTGAAGGTATGTATAAAAAAATGCTCGTAATAGGAGCTGCTGCATTACTAATGACAGGTTGCGAAAGTCAAATAGGTGCAGGCTGGTTTCAAACAGAAAAATCAGAGGTGTCGACAAAGGAGACAAAGGCCAAGCAAGAAGAAAAAATAGTGCCAGAGGTCAAGGTGATAGGTGAGCATGGAGTAGGTGCAGGCATTATCATTCGGCAGGAAGATGATCAGCTTTATATATTAACAAATGGCGCACTGGTTGCCTCAAAGCCAACTGCCCTCGTTCAATTTGATCAGGACAAGCTAGTCGAAGCGAATGTTCATTATATGTCAACTGCTCATAATGTTGCCCTTTTGCAAGTAACCTCTCATGCGAATGTGCAAGTACCAAAAATGTATGAAGGGGAGCTAAATCAGTTGGCAGTTTACGTAAATGGCTTACCCTATACCATTCAAAAATATCAAGATAAAATAGCTGCCTATTACATTGATGTGCAAGAACAGCTGCCTTTAGGAAGCCCTGTGATGGAAGCGGAAAATGGGGCCATTGTAGGTCTTTATTTTAATCGACAGCAGCAAGGAGAAGCACAGCCATACATAATGCCAATAAAGGAAATTCAACCATTTTTGCAGAAGTGGTTGGAGGATGGCATGAAAGCGAGTGTACGCTTATCCCAATCCCAAAATTTATATTCATACATTGAACAGGGTGACAAAGAAGCTGTACAGCATGCTATCGACCAATACGGTGAAAATATTTTTGCCTATAATATAGATGAAATCAAACTTTTTTTAGATACGTTTCATAAGCATTTAAAAGGGGCTGTGACTATTCAAGATGCAAGTGTCATGGAGCCAATTGTAGGATCAGAAGAATTGCAAGACACCTTGGCTAGCATGGTTGCCTACTATGCATCTAAACAGGCTAAAATTCATTTCTCCAACACAGACATTCAAGATATCAGTATGGAAGGTCAGCGGCTTAAGGTTCGAGCTAAAACGGAATATGTATTGACGAATGCCGCTGGGCAGGAGGCACTTGCCCATTCCATCATGCTTTATGAAATTATGAAAAATGAACAGGACGAGTACAAGCTATTACGTCTAACTACTGAGGAGTGAACTTTGCATGGAACAAGCGAGACAAATGCTACAGCATCATTTTGGCTATGAAGCCTTCCGGCAAGGACAAGCCCAAATTATTGAACAAACATTACATGGACAATCAAGCCTGTGTGTGATGCCAACAGGTGGAGGGAAGTCCATTTGCTATCAGATTCCGGCGTTAATGCTTGAGGGACTAACGATCGTCATATCGCCACTCATTTCTTTGATGCAAGATCAGGTGGAAGCTTTACGGGCAGCAAACATTCCTGCTGCCTATATAAATAGTACATTAACAGCACAAGAAGTGGATGAAACGATGCAGTTGGCTAGTGCAGGTTATTTAAAACTACTATATATTGCACCTGAGCGACTCGAAAGTGCTTCCTTCCTTCAAGCATTGTCATATTTATCTGTACCATTAATCGCGGTGGATGAGGCACACTGTATTTCACAATGGGGTCATGATTTTAGACCAAGTTATCGCTCTATTCAAAAGCTCTTTACACTGTGGTCGCAGAAGCCAGCTGTTTTAGCGCTTACTGCCACTGCGACACCAGCTGTCTGTGAGGATATTCGTCAATTATTAACGATTGATGAAAATGCAACAGTAATGACAGGCTTTACACGTGATAATTTGGCTCTCACAGTCTTAATTGGTGAAAATAAAGAACGCTATATTAAAAATTACCTGCTTAAAAATAAACAGGAAGTTGGTATTATTTACGCTGCGACAAGAAAAGCGGTCGACTCGATTTATGACATGCTCAGTCGTGCAGGTGAAGCAGTAGCCAAATATCATGCTGGGCTATCAGAGAATCTGCGGATGGCAGAGCAGGAACGGTTTTTAAAAGATGAGGCACGTATTATGGTGGCAACTAACGCTTTTGGTATGGGGATTGATAAAAGTAATGTGCGCTTTGTACTGCATTATCAAATGCCTCGGAATATGGAGAGCTATTACCAAGAAGCGGGGCGGGCTGGTCGAGATGGCCTACCAAGTGCCTGTATATTACTGTATGCTTCAGGCGATGTCCAAACCCAACGTTTTCTTATTGACCAATCACAAGATGAGGCACGAATACCACAGGAATTAGGGAAGCTTCAAACAATGGTCGATTATTGCCATACAGAGGGCTGTTTACAAAATGCCATTTTAGCGTATTTTGGTGAAGTACAAGAGGAGCCTTGTGGTCGTTGTAGTAATTGTAATGATGGTCGTACTGTGATGAATGTGACTGAGGATGCACAGAAAGTCCTGGCTTGTGTTGTACGGATGGGACAAAAATTTGGCAAGACGGTGGTGGCACAGGTATTAATCGGCTCCAAAAATCAAAAAATAACCGAATTTGGTTTTGGACGTTTATCTACCTATGGCATATTGAAGGGACATTATTCATCTAAAGATGTCTCAAACTTTATTGAATTTTTAATTGCTGAAGGCTTATTAGCTGTGAAACATGGCACCTATCCAACGATTTATGTATCAGCAGAGGGCAAAGAAGTGCTACTAGGGCAACGACAAGTGATGCGTAAGGAAGCAGTTACGGTTAAGAAACTGGTTGATAATGATCCTTTATTTGAACATTTACGAGTGTTGCGAAAAGAAATTGCAGATGAAGAGAAAGTGCCACCATTTGTTGTATTCTCCGATAAAACATTGCGCGATTTATGTGATAAGAAACCTACAGTGCTGGACGATTTACGCCAGGTAAGTGGGATTGGTGAAGTGAAATTTGATAAATATGGCAGGCGTTTCTTTGAGGCTCTGCAATCGTTTTTAGAAACATCCAACTAGGATAATTTGGCGATTAAGCATGTATTTTCACAAAAAAAGAGGTGTCTCAATTAAATGTTGAGGCACCTCCATTTGTTTATTTATCCCAATGTTTAGTCATAAACGCATCACGCCCTGAAATGGCACGGTCTTGCTGATAGTGATCAGCTTCTTTTTTATAGTAATCTTGGTGGTAGTCTTCCGCAGGATAGAAGTGTTCGGCATCACGAATTTTGGTTACAATAGGTTTATCAAAGCGTCCACTAGTGGCAAGCTTTTCTTTAGAGGCCTCGGCGATTTGCTTTTGTTCATCCGTGTAAGTAAAGATGGCTGTTGAATAGGACTCTCCACGGTCATGAAACTGCCCAAAAGCATCAGTGGGATCGATTTGCATCCAATAAATGTCTAGTAGTTGTTCATAGCTAAAAATGGCTGGATCGAATTCAATTTCGACGACTTCTAAATGGCCAGAAGTCCCTTTCTTAACATCCTCGTATGTTGGGTTTTCTAAATGGCCGCCCATATAACCAGATGTTACTTTATGTATACCATCCCACTCGACGAATGGCTTAACCATGCACCAAAAACAACCGCCAGCAAATGTAGCTTTTTCTATCATGTACATCATCCTTTCTTTTGTGAAAATATTATAGCATTATTTGGCGAAAAAACTGAGCATTTGGGTGTAAAATAACAATGAGATAGAAGATGATAGGACTTTTATCAGCCAAATGAAACTTTCCAGCTAATCAATCGTTACATTAACTATAAAAAAATAGAGGAGTTAGTCATTATGGAAGAGCAAGATTATACAAGACGCTCACAACGTCCTAAAAAGCGAAGACTACGTAAAGGAAGAGCATTTTTCACATTACTATTACTCTGTATCATTGCCATTGTTGGTTACTCTATTATGCAGTATCGTAGTGGACTGGAGCTTGCCAATCAAACGCAAGTCGAAAAGGAAGATTTTTCTGGTGATACGATAAAAGACGACATAGAAAATTATTTAATCCTCGGTGTCGATACGCGTGGGGAGGAAAAATCTCGCACAGATACGATGATGGTATTATCTTGGAATAAATCAAACAATGATATTAAACTGGTGTCCTTTATGCGGGATATTTATGCGGATATCCCTGGCTATCAATCCTATAAGCTTAATACAGCGTACTACTTAGATGGTGTACAGCTGCTCAAGGATACTCTAACAAATATGTTTGGCCTACCGATCCACCATTATGCCCTTATTGATTTTAAAAATTTTGAATCGCTGGTAGATATTTTAGCGCCAAATGGTGTGGAGATGGATGTAGAGAAGGATATGTCCGAAAATATTGGGGTAGAGTTAAAGCAAGGTGTTCATCACTTAAATGGACAGGAATTACTAGGTTATGCACGATTCCGTCATGATGCGGAAGGTGATTTTGGTCGTGTAGCGCGTCAGCAAAAAGTCATCGAGGCTTTAAAAAATGAGCTTATAACACCTAAAAATGTGTTGCATTTACCAAAATTCGTAGGGGCAGCACAAGGCTATATCACAACAGATTATTCTTCTGCTGAAGAAATGCAACAAGTGCTTAAATTGCTATCAAAAGGCAAAGTGAACATTGAAAAAGCAACGATTCCAATTGAAGGTAGCTATCAATTCCAAAACTTTAGTCATGCAGGCGATTCGATCGTTATAGATGTAGAACAAAACAAAGCCTTTTTAAGTGATTTTTTAGGCATTTCATTGGAGTGATGTTTCGCAAAAACCAACATTATCCTGTAATATAAAGGTAGAGCTTTTGGATTGGGGTGGATATATGGAAAAAGAAAGACCAAAAGAACGTTCAAACCTGTTAGCAACTAAGTTTATTCGTTTCTTAGGTGGTAGAAACCTGTTATTTACGCTGGTTATTTTATTATTAGTTGCATGTGTTATTTTTATGTTTAATCAAGTTTCCTTTATCTTTACCCCGCTTCAAGTATTATTTGAAGTAGTCATTTTACCAGGAGTACTTGCTGTCATTGGTTACTATTTATTACGCCCTTTGTTAGCAATGCTTGTACGATGGCGGATCCCAAGAATATGGGGTATTTTAATACTCTACATTGCAGTAATTGGTGTCATTACATTACTCGTAGTACTGGTCTATCCATTTTTACGCGATCAATTCACCAATCTAGCACAGGAATTCCCAGAGTATTTCGTGGCATTTACGCAAAGCATTGTTGAATTCCTAAATCATTCACGTTTTAATGAGTACTTAGAAAATAGTAGTTTTAATTTTGATGAAGTTCTGAATAACTTCACGACGGATATGGTGAAGACTGTCAAGGATTTGGCTACCAATGTTGCACAAGGTGTGGCATCTGGTATTACTGGCTTCCTATCAACGTTAACAGGCATTGTTCTATCGCTTGTAACAGTTCCATTCATTTTATTTTATTTACTAAAAGAGGGCGAAAAGTTACCGAAATTTATGTTAAAAGTTTGCCCACCACGTATGCGTAAAGAAGTTACTGAGATTTTCCATGATATGGACAAGCAAATTAGTTCTTACATACAAGGACAAATTTTAGTATCTATGTGTATTGGAGCAATGGTTACGATTGGCTTCTTAATTATTGGTATGAAATATGCTTTATTGCTCGGCTTCCTTGCCATGATTACAAGTGTAGTGCCTTACTTAGGCCCCGTCATTGCGATCACACCAGCCGTCATTATTGCTCTCGTTACATCCCCTTTAATGCTGATTAAGCTAGCGATTGTATGGACAATAGTTCAGTTAATTGAAGGAAAATTCATTTCTCCACAAATTATGGGGAAATCACTCAGTATCCACCCGATTACGATTATCTTTGTGTTATTAACGGCCGGCTCGCTATTTGGTGTCCCTGGTGTCATTTTGGGGATTCCAGGATACGCAATCTTTAAAGTGCTTGTTACTCATTTATTCAAGCTATTTAAACAGCGCTATAATCGTTATGAAGACGACGTTCATCAAAAATATGATGCATGATAAGAAACAGCTACTGTCAATTTGCAGTAGCTGTTTTTTTTAGTTGTGTGATATCCTATTAGTAGATTCATCAAAAGGATGGGGGAAAGGAAATGTCATACATACCGATTAATATACAAGAAAAATTAGCGAAATTTCATGAGCACTGGTCGCCAAAAGTTATTGCCGAAATGAACGATTATCAATTCAAACTCGTCAAAGTATTGGGTGATTTTGTTTGGCATAAACACGAAGATACAGATGAAGTGTTTATCGTCATTGAAGGTGAGCTAATCATCGAATTCCGCGACGGGGAAGTGAAATTGCGTGAAGGAGAAATGTTTGTGGTCCCACGCAATGTTGAACATAAACCTTACGCTGAATCGGAGTGTAAAATTTTGCTGGTAGAACCTGTTGGGGTCGTCAATACTGGCCAGGAAAAATCAGCGCTGACTGCTGAAAATGATGTTTGGATTTAACAAGTAAAACCCTTCTAACACAAAGTTAGAAGGGTTTTTATCAGTTGCTAAAGCTTATCTTTGTGGTATTAATTGTACCTGGGCTAAACGATCAACAGCTTCCTGGAGGATTTCTGCTGGTTGAACCAATGCTAAGCGTAGATAACCTTGTCCTGCCGTTCCAAACACGGTACCAGGAACAGTAACAATGCCGACCTGTTCAATCAATTTAAAGGCAAGCTCTGTGCAGTCAATATCGTATGGATATTTCGCCCAAACGAACATGCCACCATTGGAAGGGGCTGCGTCCCAACCTAATGCTTGTAAGCCATTCATAAGTATTCTATGACGCTCTGAGAAAGTTGCTCGTAGGCTTTCCGTTATTTCTTCAGCGTGATCGAGAGCAACCACTGCTGCATCTTGAATAGGCTCAAAAATACCGAAGTCTAAATTCGATTTTAATTGCTTTAAAATTGCGATCATTTCAGCATTCCCTGCAATATAGGCAATACGGGTTCCTGCAAGGCTAAAGCTTTTGGAAAGGGAGTTAATTTCCATACCTACCTCTTTTGCACCGGGAGTAGAAAGGAAACTGATCGGGCCATCCCCGGTAAAATAAAACTCAGAATAGGCAGCATCATGGAGAACGATGATGTTATATTTTTTTGCAAACGCAATGACTTTTTCAAAATATGCTAAAGATGGCATTGCTGGTACTGGATTTCCAGGTAAGTTTAAAATCAATAACTTTGCTTTTTGGGCAATATCTTCTGGTACAGCCTCTAAGTCAGGTAAATAGTTGTTGTCATCTGTTTGAGGCATGTAGTAGGGTGTTGCACCAGCTAAATGAATGCCTGCGTCATACGCAACGTAAGCTGGGTTTGTGGATAGCACAATGTCTCCTGGATCACAAAAGGCCATTGGGAGATGCACTAAGCCTTCTTGAGAGCCAATGGTTTGAATGATTTCTGTAGCGGGATCTAATTCAACGTTGCTACGGCGCTTATAGTAGCGACTAACTGCCTCATAAAAACGCTGTGTACCTGTCAGTGTATAGCCATATGATTCAGCTAAACCTGCTCGATAAGATAGATGCTCGCGAATTTTGGCATGTGGAGGAAGATCCGGGCTTCCTAAGCTTAAGTCAATCAGGGTCATGCCCTTTGCTTGCTGCTCTCTCGCAAAATTTTTCAAATCTCCGAAAATTGCTGGTGTAAATAATGACATTTTTTTAGATGGTACGATTTTCAAGACTAGTACACTCCTTGTAGTTGTATAACAGAATAGTAGTTCACATTTTATCATACTAAAGCACAGAAAGGGACAGATATTCTGAAAAAAGAAAATATTTATATAATGAAGAGGATGTGCGTATAGGCTAGCGAAAATAGATTGCCTAATCTTGGGGAAATCTACTGTAAATACCGTAAATGTAGAAGTTGTATTATACTTAACATAAAGTTTTCGGAGGGGAACCTTGTTGCGAACCGATTGGTCAAACAACAAGGTAATGAGAAGTTAATTAATTAGGGGGGAGAGGGCTTTGAAGGTTTATTCGTTAAGTGGACCAAGTGGCACAGGAAAAAGTACAAGTGCCCTATCTTTTGCCCATAAGATAGCTGTACAGGCGATTATTGATGATGGATTACTCATTGTAAACGGCGTGCGAGTCGCAGGAGTTTCTGCCAAGTTTGAAAAAAATACAATTACCGCTGTACGGCGTGCCATTTTTTCGGATCAGGAGCACCGTGAGGCTGTAAAGAAAGCGCTAGCTAGCCATCGTGTAGAGTCTATTTTGCTTATTGGGACGTCAACGAAAATGACAAACAGTATTGCCAAGCAGCTGGAGCTGGGACCTATCGAGCATTATTATGATGTGGAAGATGTTCGTTCCTTTAAGGACATTCAAAAAGCTCGCTTTATCCGCCAAACGCAAGGGAAGCATGTGATGCCGATTCCCTATCGACAAGTGGAGCAAAATTTCTTTAAACGACTAGTGCAAAAGGGGATGGAGATTTTTTCAACAAAACGTGAAAAGATTGGGGAAACAACCATTGTTCGTCCTGATTTTCAACGGGAGTATATTGAAATTAGCAAGCATGTATATGTCCAGTTGCTTACCTATTGCTGTCAAAAACACGATTTTGTACAAAGGGTGGAGCAAGCCCAATTTGTGCTAGGTGATCAGGTCCAAGCCATATTGACCATCCAAGTAAAGTTGCCGATTGATTATCCATTAGCAGCACGTTTATATGCCTTACAACAAGATGTGCAAACGGAGTTTTATCAGCATTTTGGCTATGAATTGGATGCAATCCATGTTCATGCCAAGTCAGGAATACAAAAGAAAAAGTCATAAAAAAACAGGTACTCCTGTCGCGCCTTGGCGAAAAGAGTACCTGTTTTTATTTAGGTCGACGCGTAAACTGTGGCTGGCGCTTTTCAACGAATGCCTGGCAGCCTTCTGTAAAATCACTACCTACAAATGGCGTGGAGCCTTGCCATAAGGTTGGAACACTATCCAAACATTCTTGGACGGATTGCTTCACCGCCAGTAAGGATTCTGGTGACATTCCCGCCACAAGCTTACCCATGCGGATCATGTATTTATTTAAATCCTTTTCAGCTACTAGGTAGTTGAGCATCCCGTGCTTATAGGCTTCCTCTGCTTTAAACATTCGCCCCGTAAAGACTAAGTCCTTTGTTGTGGCAGGGCCGACGAGCTGTACTAAACGCTGAGCAAATTTATTATTTAAGGTGATGCCTAATTTACCAACAGGAATCCCGAGTTTCGCTTTGTCAGAGCCAATACGGATGTCGCAGGCTAACGCCAATTCCAAGCCAGCACCCATCGCAGGGCCGTTAATGACACCAATCGTAGGTATCGGCAAGCGCTCAATTGTGGAAATGGTGTTTTCCATATGTATAAACGCCTCCTCAGCCTTATCGAGAGAGATGGCATTAAATTCTTTAATATCGGAGCCAGCTGTGAAGTTTTGGCCAGAGCCTCGTAAAATAAGTACTTTATTTTTCGGATTATCTAATACTTGTTGGGCAATTTTTGCTAATTGATCCCACATATTGGCGGTTAACGCATTCTTCGCTTGTGGACGATGGATCGTAATAATGGCTAGCCCAGCAGTTTCTTGATATATGATTTTTGCATCTTCTGCTTCCAGTCGAGTCGTCTTTACTTGCATATCAGAGAGCCTCCTACATGTTCGTATATACCATTATTATATAACACAATGAATGATAAACACGAAATTATACGAATTTTCATATAAAATTGCATTGTTATATAAAAATAGATGGAATAGATAGCATTTGTTCTACAATAGGGGAGCAGAATTTACTATTGTAAGAAAGCAAAAGATGTGAGAAACTAGTACGCGAACATATGTTTCTCGCTTACGTAAGGAGCATTTAAATGAGGGAAGCGGTGATGAACTTTGAATACAGATTATCCGACATTACAAAGTATAAATAGAAAAAGAACATACGCACCCAAAATATAGTAAACTATAATTACAAAACGCTCAGCATACAAGGAGGGAACTTGTGATCACACTTAAGGATGCATGGAATAGTTATGTATTACTGCTGCAGTCATTAAAGAAAAGTGCAGCCACTATGAAGCAGTACAACATGGATGGTCAGCACTTTTTATCGTTTGCCCATGAAAAAAAATATTTGCATGTCGATCATCAAATTCATGAGTTATTACAAATTTATTGCGACTATTTAAAGGAAACTTACAGCAATATCAATACATTTAATCATAAAATAGCGACTTTACGTGGCTTTGTAGACTTTATTTTCTTACGAGAATGGGTGGAGCCTTTTGATTATCAACATATTTTACAGCCGAAGAAAAGGAAAAAAGAGGCGCTACAAGTACTGACAAACAAGGAAATCGGACAAATTGCTAATGTTTGGCCAATTTATTTTCAATATGCAAAAACACAGGAGCATGCATGGCTGGCGAGACGCAATGGTAGTATTGTTCAGGTTTTGATGGAAACAGGTTGTAAGCCCGCAGAGCTTGTACGCATGAAATGGGCTCATTTTCATAAAGAAAACGCAACTCTTTATATTGCTAATCGAAATGGACGCCGTGAAATAAAGTGTTCGTCCATACTAATGGATATGCTTGCACATTATAAGGAAGAAACAGAAGACATGCATGAGCAAGAAGTAGGGGAATGGGTGTGGGTGAGTGAGACAAGCTTGACAAAGCCGATTACGACAAAGACAGTGGAACGTATTTTTCAAACGATGTCAAAGGATATTGGAAAGAATGTGAGAGCAACTGATTTGCGATATACCGTTATGCAAAGGGCTTTCCAACAGGAAAAAACGCTTGAACATATTCAGCAAGAAATGGGCTATGTCCGCAAATGGGTGCTAACAGAAAGACAGCAACGCCTTGAATAAAAAAAGTGCAGCAATCGCGTTTTCTCGCCATTACTGCACGTCTCATTACAAATGATTTAATGCTTTGACACTTACTTTGACCGTTAAACCATGTTTGCCTCCCGAATAAACCCCTTCAACTGGGCTTATATCACTATAATCCCGACCAATACACAAAATAATATGATTTTCTAATACTTCCACATTATTTGTGGGATCAAGGCCAATCCAGCCAATACCTGGTATCATTACTTCTACCCATGCATGTGTCGCAATATCGCCGATGAGCGCTGAATTTTCATCGACATATAAATAACCACTAACATAACGAGCTGGAATACCTTTAGAGCGCAATACACCAAGCATAACATGAGTGAAATCCTGGCAAACTCCACGCTTTAGCGCAAAAGCCTCACTGGCAGTAGTTCTAACATCTGTTGCTGACGGGTCGTATTCAAAGCTAGAATATAAGTATTGCATTAAATTAAGTGAAAAAAGGACAGGATTTTCAGCATGACCAATTGCATGAAAAACTTCCTCTAATTGTTGGTCTGTCATAAACGTAAAATGAGTTGTCTTTAAGTAAGGAAGATAATGTTCGTAAAATAGCTGTGAGTGAAAAATTGTCTGCATTTCGGGTGAATATTGAATTCGATGAATAAATGGCGCACGCTGGATACTAACAATTGACGATGTATGAATTTCGAGTACTTGATGCTGCTCAGGAATATAAAATGAACCTACTGTATTTCCCCAAATATCCGTATGTTCACGGGTAAGAGAAGATGGGGTAATCGCAATTCGATAGGATAACAAACGTTGACGCTCGTCACTGCGCGGCTTTAAGCGAATTGTATTCAAGCTTTGATCGACTTCAGATTCGTACTGAAAAATATTTGTATGTTGAATTTCAAATTTCATCGTGTCCGCTTCCTTTTGCTTACTGACTTGCCTGTTGAAAGGGAGCTGTGATGGTTTCCTTTCAAGGTTGTACGCTGGGTTCATATAAATGATAGATTGTCGAGAATGTTTCGCTAAATGCTATCCATTGACTCAATCTTTCCTCCATTATTATGATGGCTTCCTCAACATTCATTGACCAGAAATCAATATGATCAATTGCTAAGACAAAGCTTTTGATGGTCGAATGAAGCGTTAAAAATCTAGGCGACAAAGGATCATGTTCGATAGCTGTGATGGCTTCTTCCATTTTCTTCAGACAAAACATGACTGAGCAAGGATAATGCTCATCCTGTAATAAGTATCGAATGACCGACAATAGATTTGTTTGGCGATACTTCTGCAAAAATGATTCCTTTGCGGCTGAAAGCTCCAACAAAAATGTGCCATCAATCTCATTAAGTGAAAGGCGTGTCATTTTCTGTTGTTCGAGAATTATTAATGTCATTCGAATTGTTTTTTCTGCTCGTTCCAACCATTTCCCAATCTGCATGAAATAAAAGGGGAGATCCCGATCCATCGTGCTCTCGATCAGGCCAGTCACCATCCATAAAGTCTTCCGAACTTCCTGTAAAAACGCTTGAAGATCAATTAATGGGATAGGTCGATCCATTGTTAGTATGGCCTGTTGCTTTGTTAAATAAAAGGTATTTTGTATTTCCCATAGCTCTGCTGGTATACTATCTCGCGTAACCCGCGCATTTTCTCGAATTGCCCTTAACGTAACATGGAGGGCGTTGCCATTTTTCTCGGAAAACAGTAAATAATCAATCAATGGGTTAACACGTATAGCAGTATAATTGGCTAAGTACTCCTCCTTTGATGCGCAAATATTTAAAACAGCTTCCCAATGATCAATATAATCATGTTCCTGTCCAGATTGCTCCAACATATTCAACAGCTGTACCTGTAATATATGTGCATTGGTTTGTGTGCGTTCACTATACCTTGCCATCCAGTATAACGCGTCGGCTACTCGACTCAGCATGCTGCAACTCCTCCTTTAATATCCATGTATCCTTAGCACCACCGCCTTGTGATGAATTCACGACTAGTGATCCTTCTTGTAACGCCACTCGAGATAAACCACCTGGCAATACATAACAATCCTCACCCTTCATAACATAAACTCGTAAATCCACATGGCAAGGATAGAATCGCCCATTTTGAAAGGCTGGCGCTCTGGACAATTTGATGGTTGGTTGGGCAATATATTGATAGGGATGTTTCATAATTTTTTCCTTAAACAAAGCGATTTCTTTTTCACTTGCATGGGGACCAATCAGCATATCATAGCCGCCAGATGCACTTACATTTTTAATGACTAGCTCCTGAATATGCTCCAGCACCCATGCTCGTTGCTGATCATCTTTTAAATGATAAGTTTTCACATTCGGTAATATCGGCTCTTCCTGTAGGTAATAACGAATCATGTCAGGAACATATGCATACATCGCCTTATCGTCTGCAACACCGTTGCCAACAGCATTTAAAATGGCCACATTTCCTGCTTGATAGGCTTCCATTAGGTGAGGAACACCTAATAAAGAATCTTCACGAAATGCAACTGGATCTAAAAAATCATCATCGATACGACGATAAATAATATCGATTTGCTGTAAACCGTAGATGGTTTTCATATAAACTTTCAAATCCTGCACTACTAAATCGCGGCCTTCTACCAGTTGAATCGTTAAATGCTGGGCTAAAAATACGTGATCAAAATAGGCTGAATTGTACATACCAGCTGTTAGCAGCACAGCTTTTGGTTCTCGCTCTTCTATCATAGTGGATGGACGATGTGCAAGAAGAGCTTTTTTCATATTAGCCATCTGCTTATCAAGAGATACTATTGTATGCTTCGAGAAAAATTCAGGATATACCTCCTTCATTACATCACGATTTTCAAAGACATAAGAAATGCCAGAAGGATTCCGTAAATTATCCTCCAATACAAAATAATCACCATTTTCATCCCGTATTAAATCGATACCCGCTAAAAATATATGATTGGCTATTGGCACCTTGAGCCCCAGCATGGTTAATGAGAAATATGGATTGTTTTCGACAAGCTGTCTAGGGATATGGCCATCACGAATGATCCTTTGCTGATCATACACATCTTGTAAAAAAAAATTTAGCGCTTCCACACGTTGTTTGACACCTGCCTCAATAATTGCCCACTGAGATTGAGGAATAATAATAGGTACGCAATCAAAGGGCATGGTACGCTCGGTTCCATCTTGTGCACCATAGACAGTAAATGTAATTCCTTGTCTAAGAAAGCTTGCTTGTGCTTGGCGATATTTCTCTTCAAGTTGCTCCTGCGAAAAAATGGATAACTTATGATGAAAAGATCGGTAATGAGGCTTTGGTTGATTGCCATCAAACATTTCATCGAAAAACAGACTAGAATCATATAAATTCATCATATGGATCCCTCCGAATTTAAGTAGTGATAAAAACATGTTACACTGTGTGTAAATACATAAAAGGAGCTAACAATCATGACAATCATTAATTTAATGCAAGCTTATGAACTCGATAAACTATCTAAATTAAATTATTCAGACGAGGAAATATTAGGCGCTTTACGAGCGGGGAATGTATCAGCTTGGCAGGAGCAAGTACCAAACTATGAGTTTAGTGAAACAATGGCACTTTTCCAGGTAGGAGAACAAGATTTCTTAGATGCGTTACATGGCCATTATCGAATTAAGTATGTAACATTGCCTGGCATCCAACGTTTATTGCACCTGCGCTTTAACCTTGAAGAAGGAGTGGATTACCAACTTTTAGAAACTGGTATCCAACACTTAACGTGTGATGAGGAAACGGTCACAAGACTTCAGCAAATGTTATCGACAAACTGGTTACTAACAAAGCAAGCCGATAATAAGTACTCGGTTTTTGTAAAATAATCATTTTATCCAAATAATTCCATGCGCGTTGTGAGACGAATCGACATGGACAGTTATCCGTCTTACTTTTTTTCGAGGCGTCTCACAAAGTAATAGAAGTATACTAGATTTTAATATTCTTCGAACGTGAACTTTATGCCTAAAAACCAACAACTGTCATAAATCTTTTCTTATTTAGATAGAAGATCCCCTATAAAAAAGGGGATCTTTTTTTATGAACACAAAACAGAACTTTTGTTCCAAAACTCTTAAAAAAGGCATATTTTTTCAATAAAGTTCCCAAATTTATATTTGGGAACGTTTTTTCATGGTAAAATAGAGCAAATAGGGGTGATGTGCATGCAAAAAACGAAGCAACCAAAATTCATGAAGGATTTTCTTGTGTATTTAACAACCATAAAAGGAAAGTCACAGCGCACAAGAAAAGAGTACGAATATGATTTGACTTTATTTTTCCGTTTCCATAAGGCGGTTCAGGAAGATCTGGATATAGAAAATTTAGCAGCCATCGACATCTCCACAACTACAATAGAAGAAATTCGCGATATTACATTGGAGGATCTTTATTACTTTATGGAGTACTGTGAGGTACAGCGTGGAAATTCTGCTGCTTCAAGGGCACGGAAAGTGGCGACATTAAAATCCTTATTCAAATATTTAAAAGGCAAACGGAGACTTATTGAGGAAAACCCAGCAGAAGAATTAGAAACGCCTAAAATTGGCCGAAAAAGACCCATCTATATGAATCTTCAGGAAGCCGAACAATTTATCGATGGAATACCTGCCAATCAGGCATCACCAAGAAATTACTGTATGATGATGTTTTTCTTAAACTTAGGAATTCGGGTGACGGAGCTTTGCCAGCTCAATCATACATCCATTCAAGGACGCTATTTAACTGTTGTCGGGAAGGGCAATAAGGAGCGTACTGTCTATTTGAATGATAGCTGTATGCAGGCACTCGCGGACTATGAAAATAGTGGGAAAACACCATATAAGGGGGATGGGGACGAGCCTCTTTTCGTCTCACAAAAAGGAACACGCTTTACGCGACAAACTGTTGCCAAAATCGTGAAACGTATTAATCAGCAATCAGGTCTTCAAAAGGAACGACTGACACCCCATAAGCTGCGCCATACCTCTGCAACAATGATGTATAAAGCAGGAGCAGATATCCGGAGCTTACAGCATATCTTAGGGCATTCAAGTGTAGCAACCACTCAAATTTATACACATATTGAAGATGAGCAGCTACAACATGTTTTAGAAAGTAACCCATTTAATATTGTGCGTGAAAGATGACTTTCATCCAACAGTGTCGAATATATAGAGGTATAACGAATGAAAGGGGTAGCGTATGATTTTACAAGTGAAAGATCAACTCGATGCCACAAGAGCACAACTACTTCAGGAGATCAACCTTTTAAGTGATACCGAATTTAACGACAAACCAGACGAACAAAACTGGAGCATAGCACAAATCTGTCATCATCTTATTCTAGTAGAGGAAGCCACAAGGAAGGCTGTTGCATGGGGCTTAAAAACACAAGAACAGTCATCACCGGCTCGAATGGATCTGCGACATTTGTTAGACCGTACACGAAAGTTCCAAGCACCAGCCATAGCGGAGCCTTCAGAGGATCTTTTCCACGTTCAAAAAATGCTAGAATTATTAGCAACAACGAGAACAAATTTCCTTACTTTTTTAGAAACTCTTGTGGATACTGAGACTTTAGCGAAGCACTCTGTTAAGCATCCTGCTCTTGGTGAATGTCCACTCGATCAATGGATTGAGCAGATTTATTACCATGAACAGCGGCATATCCAGCAAATTCAGGAAATAAAAAATAGTTGGCCACAAGTGCAAAATTAATTTTAAAACCCATCTATCCATGAAGCAGATAGATGGGTAATTTATTGTACATTTATTTTTGGTCAGGCAGCTTCTGTATCAGATCTGAATAAACGCTCATCTTGATTTCCTTTTCCACAGAAAGTCCTTTCATATCATTGTAAATCGCTCCAGCTGTCCCATCATCATTTTCTGAAAAGGTTACATTGCCATGATTATAAGGTTCCATGATTGGGTCTGTATCCAAATTAAAGTCGGGTGAAATATTCCCAGCTGCTATTGAGGGTACTCTTCGCTCCCGGAATAACTGTCCGATAGCGATTGCTTGACCATTTTTGATTTCCACGAATGTAAACATACCATCAAGTAAATAATACACATCTGCTCGACCAATAGGGAAGGCATAACTGTGTATGCGATAACCCGGAAATGTCCCTAGTGTTTTGAAATTCGCCATGATTGGTAGGGAAATAGCAGCTTTTCGTGCTGCTTGCAGATCACCCTGATACAGTATTGACGAATCAAACGAATAGTCTTTGGCATTGATAAAAACAAATTTACGAATGGTTTCAAAATATATGTTGTATCCCAATGATTCTGAGACAAATCTTAGCGGAACAAGCATACGGCCATTGCGGTTTAGAGCAGGAACTTCCATTTGTATCACTTTTCCATTTTTTGAGGCGGTGCTGCTATTTGTAGTAATTTTCAAGTAATCTCCATCTTTGTTTTGTACGGTCGTCACTTTAGTATTAGGGTTAAAACTATAAGAAAGACCAAGCGATGCAAGCGCACGGATTGGGACAAAAAGACGGTTATGTTCCATCAGAGGATGAACATCCATCCTTATAAATTCGCCATTGACAACAACTTCGATCGGTCTAACTTCCACGTCTTGTTTAGCAAGAGGATCTGCAAGTGCAGACGTATTTGCTATAATCCCAAAGCCGAACATTAGTATAAATCCCACAAAGATCTTCTTCATGTGTATTTCCTCCATCCAAAAGGTAAAAATATGGTTTGAAATCCAATATCATTTTACCATTTAGTGACTAATAAACATACATATTTTGGGTGATTATAAAAGTATATCCAAAAGTTTAAAGGGAATCGAGCAATCGTCCTTTTTTCGAACTCAGTAGGATTTTTTCTGTCATAAGCTCTTGACGTCACACATAATCTGTTATATATTAAATAAAAATAAAAACAACTGTTATAAAACAGTTTTCAACCAAGGAGGAATTTTTAATGTCAAAGTATCGAGATGGTTATGAATTTTATTGTGAAATGTGTGAGCGTTATGGATTAGAACCAATTTCTTTCCGCTATTATGTATTACAGTTATCACAGCAACAGCTTTCTGCCTATAACATGCAAGCAAAACAATTAGGAATTTAAAAGGATATGGTGATAACGGAAGCCGACGTGAATATTTTATGAAAAGCCCAGCCATACTAAACAAAATGGACTGGGCTTTCGTCATTTAAAATGAGATTTCAGAAAATTCTTTGACCTCCAAAGTAGGTTGTTATATATATTATCAACATCAAACAACTGTTATGAATTCAAGGTGAAGTCGTACAAGCGAAAGGAAGTAATGAGGATGATAGATTATCGAGAAGGCTATGAATTTTACCGACATATATGTGAGAAACATGGATTAGAGCCCATAAATTTTCACTATTATATTTTAAATTTATCTCAAGAGCAGTTAAATGCATATAATGAGCATGCTAAAACATCGGGAGGATCAATAGAATATGAGGTCTCATAGTTATTAAAATGCCTTACTGCTAAAATGTGACAGTAAGGCATTTTTGTGTAACATAAAATTAACAAATCGACAATCATATAAGTTGCCATCTTTGTATTTTGTATTTAATAGATAAATAGCCTAAAGAAAGCACTTTCAATAGTACAAAAGTATTCAAAAACCTTATAATTAGACAGTTTTAGAGTGTTAATGATAGCCATTTTTTGACTCTATTATCAAAAACTATCAAACGTAGCTTTGAATGTTTTGATATTTGGGTTGAATTAACTGCTTTTCTAAGACTATAATATAATTACATAAAAAAGGGCGATATACCACAACTTTATACCTCGCTGTAAGATAAAGCAAAAGTACCAAACCCTTCATATTTTAATGAATGGAGAATGAAAATGATGAATATCACGCCTAGTAGTAATCAAATGAACTACAGTCTTAAAGAATTACAAGATATTTTTTCCGCAATGAATAGTTCCATTATTGTGGCTATTACAGATCGTACTGGCAAAATTACTTTTGTTAATGATCATTTTTGTAAAATTTCGAAGTATACGCGTGAAGAATTAGTAGGCCAAGATCACCGTTTACTGAACTCAGGCTATCATCCTAAATCTTTCTTTAGAGAGATGTGGAGAACAATCGGTAATGGTGAAATGTGGAATGGCGAGGTGTGTAATCGTGCGAAAGATGGCAGTTTATATTGGGTGAAGACAACTATTTTCCCATTCCTTGATGAACAGGGAAAGCCTTATCAATATATCGCTATACGTGTCGATATTACAGCGCAAAAGGACATTAAAAAAATTACTCACATTGCCTATCACGATGAATTAACAGGGCTACCAAATCGTCGTAAATTAGAACAGCGTTTAGAAAATGAATTCCATCAATCTCGACGTACAGGTGAAAAGTTTGCGTTATTTTTCATTGATGTGAATCGTTTTAAACACATTAACGATGGGCTTGGTCATATTATCGGCGATATGTTTTTAGTGGAGATGTCGAAACGTTTGCGCAATGTTGATTATACTTCTAATTCATTCTATCGTCACAATAGTGATGAATTTGTCATGATTTTAAATGATGTTAGTCGCATAGAGGAAATGGCCAAAGAAATTATTAATGTCTTTAATGAGAGCTTTGTCGTAGATAGCTATGAATTTTATGCAAGTATCAGTGTTGGTATTAGTATTTTCCCAGATCACGCAAACTCTGTAGAAGAGTTATTGAAAAACGCTGATATTGCGATGTATGCAGCTAAATCTACTCGGGGCAATCAATATCGCCTCTACCGTGACAATATGGATGAAGCGAACGATAAATGGCTTTTATTAGAGACGAAATTGCACCAAGCTTTAAAAAAGGATCGCTTGGAATTACATTATCAGCCAAAAATTGATTTAAAAACGGACACAGTTATTGGTATGGAGGCATTACTGCGCTGGTATGATCCGGAATTAGGGCATATTCCACCAGATCGTTTTATTCCGTTTGCTGAAGAATGTGGACTGATAAATGATATTGGGGTATGGGTGCTGCGGAAGGCATGTGCACAAGCTCGACTTTGGAATGAATCCCATAAACTAAGATTACGTGTTGCTGTTAATATTTCACCGATTCATATAAGTACATCAGGTTTTGTAGATATGGTTAAGGAAATCATTGCAGAAACAGACATTGACCCACATTTATTAGAAATTGAAATTACGGAAATGAGTATGCTTGATTATACAGAGGATTTAATTAATACTATCAATCAATTGCGAGCTCTAGGTATTACGATTTCATTAGATGATTTTGGGACAGGCTATTCATCGTTAAATTACTTAAAAAAATTCCCTGTGGATGTCCTTAAAATTGATCGTGCTTTTGTTCGTGATATCGTTCCTGAAAAATCAGGTATCGCTATGATTTCCGCTATGATTTCTTTAGCACATGCCCTCAACCTACAAGTTGTTGCAGAAGGGGTCGAGGAGGAAGCTGAGTTAAACGTACTTCGGGAGCATGGTTGTGAATTTGTACAGGGCTATTATTTCAGTAAACCTCTATCTGTAGAGGATTTTACGAATTTAATCGTACAGTCTTTCACTGATAATTCCAATTATTAATTGCTATTACTGAATGATTTTGCTAAAGTGAAGTTTAATAAGAATTACAATTTGTTGATGTGGCCAAGTAAGTAAGAATTGTGAAACAGAAACTATAGCACCTGCTGAGAGCTATAGCACCGCTTCTTTACTGAACACCTACCACGGAGAAGTTATGAAAAACATAACCGAGTCGTTTTCGTTACCAAACGCTAGAGGGTTTTAAGCTTTGCTTAAGGCTAAATTCAAGGTGGTACCACGTCGATCCAGCACAAAGACGTCCTTTTAACAAGGACAGCTTTGTGCTTTTTTCATGATTCAACAGATAGTAGAAAAAATGGAGGTCATTACAATGTCAAAACAACTTGAAGATTTTTCAAAATGGTACATCGAAACCATTCAAAAAGCAGATTTAATGGATTATACACCAGTTCGTGGCTGCATCGCCTTTAAACCAGATGGCTATGAAATTTGGGAGCATATCCAGGAGGCTATGGACCGTCGCTTTAAAGAAACAGGCCATCGAAATGCGTATTTCCCAATGTTAATTCCTGAATCATTCTTCGAAAAAGAAAAAGATCATATTGAAGGATTCTCACCTGAGCTTCCTTGGGTGACAGAAGCAGCAGGTGAAAAATTAGAAGAACGCTTAGCACTTCGTCCCACATCTGAAACAATGATTGGCCATCTTTATTCAAATTGGATTAAAAGCTACCGTGACCTACCAGTTCTCATTAATCAATGGGCCAATGTCTTCCGATGGGAAAAGAAAACATTGCCTTTCATTCGTACCTCAGAATTCCTTTGGCAGGAAGGGCATACGGCTCATGTGGATGAGGAAGATGCACGTAAAGAAACGATGCAAATGCTAGACATTTATAAAGAAGTGGTGGAACAAGTTCTAGCAATTCCAGTTTATGATGGACAAAAAACGCCATCTGAACGTTTTGCAGGAGCAGTCGATACGTATTCGATTGAGGCAATGATGAAAAATGGGAAAGCTGTGCAAGCAGGTACGTCTCATTATTTAGGAACAAAATTTGCGGAAGCCTTTAACATAAAATATTTAAATAAGGCCAACCAGCACGAATATGTACACACAACATCATGGGGGACATCGACACGTTTAATTGGTTCTGTCATTATGGTACATGGGGATGAGCAAGGATTAGTTTTACCTCCACGAATTGCTCCAACTCAAGTGGTCTTAATTCCAGTAGGACCTTGGAAAAAGAATCCTCAAATTATGGAGCAACTGGATGAAATTTTTGCAGCTTTAAAAGCGAAAGGGATACGCGTACGTCTTGATGATTCAGACCAATCGCCAGGCTTTAAGTTTAATGAATGGGAACTAAAAGGAGTACCTGTTCGCATTGAATTAGGACCTCGAGACCTTGAAAACAATCAAGCCTTACTGAAGGCACGAGATGAAGATGAAAAACAAACAATTGATTTATCTCATGTTGTGACAGCCATTGAGGAAGAACTAACAACGATGCAAACACGTTTACTAGAAAAAGCTCGTCAATTCCGAGATGCAAACACTCATACGACGATTGATACTTTACCGCAATTACAGCAGCACATTGAAACAGCAAAAGACAACGGCACGATTCCAGGCTGGGTACTTGCTGGATGGTGTGGGGAAGATACATGCGAGGAAAAAGTGAAGGAAGAAACGAAATACACAACTCGCAATATTCCATTCAATCCACCAACAACGAAAACTACTTGTATGTGCTGCGGAAACGAAGCAAAACATACAGTTTGGTTTGCCCAAGCATATTAATAGTACGTGAACCCCTGGGCGAAAACTCAGGGGTTTTATTCTTCTATGTTAAGTAACTTAATAAACGCTCAAATGAATGAATCTCGGCATATGGCTGGATATCAGTGTCATTCTTGCTCTTAGATGGATTAAACCATATACCTTTTATATTTGCTTGTTGACAACCACCAATATCCTTTTCTAAGTCATCTCCAACGAAAAGAGTATCCTCTGGATTTACATGAAGCCTATTTAAGGCAAATTCAAAGATGCGCTTGTCAGGTTTACGCCATCCTACTTCGTCAGAAATAATGATTGTATCAAAACAGTGATCCAAATTCGTGTGAAATATTTTGGCCTTTTGTCGTTCTACGGAGCCATTTGTTATAATGCCCACTTTTACTTGCTTCTTTATAGAATTGATAATCGTTATCGTATCTTGGTTTATAGAAAAACATTGAGGAAAATGATGATTCCAAAAGTCTTGAATAGCATGTCGGGGCATTTTATATTTTGGTGGAAACTCGTCAAAAAGTGATGCCAAAACCTTTGTTTTATCGTTTTTTCCAAAATCCTCCTTATCATATTCTTTAAATTTTTGTCGCATGTCATTTTTTGTGGAATGATCGACATCTATATAACACTTTTCTACCAGCATGAGAAACAATTTATCTACTGCCATATCTCTATTAAGTAGGGTGTTATCTAAATCAAACAACATGGCTTTACAAATGTTCAATTTCCTTCACTACCTTTCCTTTGATTAAGTATTCTTTTATTAGAACCTTCGCTTTCTTGATAATAGTAGGTGGCAATGTATTTAATAGGAAATACGCTAGCTAGCTTCATAATCTCCCGGTCAATCATTGCAAGTTGTCCATTTATTTGTTCAGCGTTAAAGACTGCAGTGACTTCATCTCCATTTGGATATTTATGATAATCCGAATGACTAGATAATCCGGTTTCTTCAAACAGTTCACGTTCAGCAGTATCTTCCAGGTTTCATCGCTCCTTCAGGCAAGAGGCAGGCCCAACAAGCTGATATCCTCAGCTAATTACACTTTAACATATATATCCAGAATTCTAAAATACTTGTGATAAAATAAAGATGTGATTTTCAAAATTCGACATTCATTCAGTTTATCGATGATGCTAGAAAAATCTATCTTGATGTACAGTAAAAGGAGAAAAAGAAATGACGGAAACAACAGGCTGGAAAAATAACGCACAAGATTCTCAATTCATTGCTTCATTTAGTGGTGGAAAAGATAGTGTTTTAGCTTTATATAGAGCAACAAAGGTTGGTCGGGCAATTGGGCTCATCGTAATGCTGGAGGAAGAAGGGAAACGTTCTCGGTCCCATGGCATGCCACCTGAGCTTATACAGGCCCAAGCTAATTCTATCGGATTACCGCTCTATACGGCTGCGGCAAGTTGGGCAGATTACGAAATTGTATTCATAGATCTTTTAGAAAAGGCGAAAAATCAGGGGGCAGAGGTATTAGTTACTGGTGATTTAGATATGCCCGCACATGGTTGCTGGCATGATGAGATCACAAAAAAGGTTGGATTACGGCTTGCCATGCCATTATGGGAGATGAATCATCGGGAAGCTGTTGATGAATTTATTCACTTAGGATTTGTCACGATGATCGTTACGGTCAATTTATCATTAGGAATGACAGAGGAAGATTTAGGACGAGTACTTACACCTGATTATATAAAAGAACTTGAAGCCCGAAACATCGACCCTTGTGGGGAAGGTGGAGAATTCCACACAACCGTCATTGATGGACCTCTTTTCCAATATACCATCACTGTTCGTAAATGTCCGATTGTTAGAGATGGAGAATACGCATTTTTACCCTTAGAACTTGCATAAAATATAAATCAAATTTTAACTTTAATACAAACATCGATAATCATGACGTTCATCTTTGTGAAACTATGATGAATGCATTGTGACGTGTGCTGCATGTAATGATAAAGGCTGGATGTTTATAGTTCATAATGATAAATAAAAAGAACAAAGGTGCTCCCCTTTGTTCTTTTTTGTATTTCGTTCAATTCATAGGTATAGAATCTATAATAAAATGTCCAAAATAATAATTGACCAGACACTAAATGGTGTCGTATAATTAAGACACCATTTAGTGTCCTATTAGAAAGGGTGGTGGTTTTGAGTAACAATCATCAAGAGCGTGACATTTTTGGAGCCATTGCTGATCCAACAAGACGGCAATTGCTAAATTTGTTAGCTAAAGCAGATGAGTTACCGCTTCACGAATTAACAGCTCAATTTGAAATGGGGCGTACTGCGGTATCTAAACATTTAGCCATCCTGAAAGATGCCGACCTTGTTATTGCTCGAAAAGAGGGTAGAGAAACAAGGTATAGGCTAAATGCGGCTCCATTGAAAGAAATACAAGATTGGGTATCAATTTATGAAGGTTTTTGGAAAGAAAGAATATCAAAATTACAGTTACTATTGGAGGGAAAAAAATGAAACCAGATGTATCATTAGATTTCAAATTTACAAGTTCGATCGAGCAAGTATGGCATGCTTTAACAGATTCGGATACACTTGCAAAATGGATCTGGAGCAATGACTTTCAACCGATTGTCGGCCATAAATTTCAGTTCCGTGCGGAGCCAAACGAATGGTGGGATGGTATTGTCGATTGTGAGGTACTTGAAATAGAAAAGCCTCATAAATTATCTTATACTTGGAAAAGTGCTGGCGAAACGACAACAGTAACTTGGACAGTAACACAGGAGTCTGATGGTACGACTCAGTTACACCTTGATCAAGGTGGATTTAGTGAAGAGACAAAAGCTCGTCAAGGAGCAATTGAAGGCGCTAAATACGCTTGGACAAATATGGGCAACCAGCTTGAAAAAGTTTTAGCCTAGCAATCGAATCATCCTTTATCAAAAAGAGCGCAATTCCTTATTAAGAATTGTGTTCTTTCTTTTTCAGAAGGGCGACCTTATGAGGCCATCTGAAATAATAAAACGCGGAAGGATCATATAATGAAAATTAATCAACTAATTGCCAACAATATCAATCGTTTAGATGTAGCCTTACCAGAAGATCAATCCCTTGGCATTGCTGGTTTGTCTGGCTCAGGGAAAACCACTTTTTGTCAAACAATAGGGGAAGAATCCAAAAAACGTCTCGTTTCTTTATTACCTAAAGCTGAATATCAATATTTGTTTCCAGCAATTATGGAAACCAATTTTAGTGCCATAAAAATGGAGGACATGCCGTTAGTTCTTTTTCTTGGGAAATCATCCATTTCTACGAATCCACGTTCAACAATCGGTACACATACGGGTGTTTTTAAAGAAATTCGTGATCGATTAGCGGATGAGTTTCATCTATCTCCTGAAGTTTTTTCCTTTAACAATGCATTAGGCTGGTGTCCAGCGTGTAAAGGACGTGGCACGACGAAAAATGTAGAATGTAAAAAATGTCAGGGAAAGCGCTACAGTCCAGAAGTAGTACAGCATCAACTAACATTAAGAGGTGAACGATATAGTATTTCGGATATCCATCAATTAAGTATTGAAACCATCTATTCTTTATCAACGGAATTAAAGCTTAGTGAAGAGATACAACATATTCTTCAAAATATTATTCAAATGAATATTGGCTATTTATCATTAAATCGGATAATGGGGACTTTGTCCGGAGGGGAATTAACAAGACTGTATTTGGCTGAGTTTATGGCAACGAGCGAAAATACTGTGATTATTGTGGATGAAATCTCAGTGGGACTTGACCATGACACCCTTTTAAAAATTTTGGAGCAAATTCAACAATTGGGCTCTAATAATCAAATTTGGCTTATTGATCATTCAGATACTGTGCTAGATACAGCTGATAAGCCACTATTCTTTGGACCAGGGAGTGGAAAATACGGCGGTAAAATCGTGGAACAATCTCCTCGACCTCAGCCCATCTATTGGGAATGGAATCAGGCAAAACCAACAGCCTTTTATCAATTTCGAGACCTACATTGCCGTAATATTCAAATAGATGAAATAGAAATTCCTCAAAATCGACTTGTAACCTTTACTGGGGAATCTGGCTGTGGGAAATCAACACTGGTTAATGAATGTATCGCAAAGGATTTTGTAAAACGCTATCCAAAAGATAAACTAGTGATGGTTGGACAAGATCGTAACCAATCCATTACGAGCCGATCCACCATTGCGACATTCCTCGATATTAAAAAGAAACTGACCAAATATAGTGAGGAGATCGATGATATTTTTCAACGTTCGATTGAAGATATTATTGATGAACTCCCAAAGGAAGATATTGCGCATAAACGTTTAAGCTTGCTCATCAAACTCGGTCTAGGCTATTTAACGCTAGAAAGAAAAACACAATCCCTCTCAACGGGTGAATTCCAATGTGTGCACCTAGTATCAGAGTTGTTCGCAAATTCTCGAAACCCACATACGTTATTTATTTTTGACGAGCCTTCCAAGGGGTTATCACAAAACATTTTAAATCAATTTATTGACAGTATCAGGGATATACTGAAAGACGAATCGATCTCTATTGTGATGATTGAGCACAATGCCTATATGCTAGAGAGCTCTGATTTTATAGTTGACTTTGGAAAAAGACAGCAGGAGCCTGTGACACATCTTGACGTGGTTTATCATGAAGCGTATTTTAACCAACCCAATAAATCAAAGAACACACCTTCACTACAAATCATGTCCACACTCGCATCGAAAAATGGCATCCATTACTTAGAAGACAATCCTATTAGCTATTTTAAGCAGGCTGAAAATATCTACAAAGGGGGTATTTTAAAAAGCTTATCTTCAATGGCACGTCTTATTTATGGTGAATATGAATCGCATAAGATTGCTCCTGTTGTTGCCATTGACCTTGAGAGACATTTATACAGCCAATACAGTTTCCTGTATGAAATAGGAGGCCTTATCAATCACATTGTCGCTGCGCATCCTACCAATAAGGATACGAGAAGCTTTGATTTCTTTAGCCAAGAAAATCATTGTCCAAGCTGTTCAGGGCGATTACAAATTGAAAAATTTAATTTTGACTTAGTCATCCAAGATAAAAATGTCCCGTTTTGGGATGGCTTATTACATCCAGACGTGATGGAGGTTCTAAAATACTATCAACATTCAAAATTGGAGTTCCTTTTTGAAGAGATTAAAAATGAACTGGGTCAAGACATCAGTAAGAGCTATAATGATATGACGGAAGAAGAAAAGCATACATTCTTATATGGGTATTGGGACAAATCATTTTATGATAAAGCAACAAAATCCTCTAAAAAATGGGAAGGCTTTAATCTTATTATTGGCCGTTATATGGTCATCTCTAAATCCATCATTAAAGAGCAGATGAAGGAAACAAGAGAGATGGTCCCTTGCCCAATTTGTCATGGCTCTGTCCTTAATCACCAAAAGAAATTACGCTTTGGTGACACGGATATTCGAGAAATAATTCATCAACCGATTGATGGGGTCATCCAACTAGTAGGCCATTTGCCACAGCTTGAAAAAATCAAAGCCATTGTAGGCAGTGATATGTCACTCATACAGGATGTTTCATTACTGCCAAGAGAAACGCAAGTAGCGCTGAAAATGCTGGAATTAGAGCTTGCCAGCTTTGTTGGCTACGAGATTGTTCTGCAAAACACATTACCATTCTGGGATAAAATCAATGATAATATTGCTGCCATCAGCCATAAAAACCAAGTAACGATTTGTGATTTCCCGAATATTTATGAAACGAGAGACACAATCATTGATCAATATTTTACGAATGGTAAATATAAAAAACTGACGTATGTTTATGAAGCTTTCGGCTATAAAAAAATAGTGACGCAAATCAATAAAGTGAAAGGGAGTCATCCATGTCCATTCTGTAAGGGGAAAAAGGTCCTTACTGAGGACGGGTTACATGATGGCGTCTATAAATTAACTGTCCCATGTGTCAGCTGTGGCGCAAGTGGTATTCATGATGAGGGGCAAAAGGAAATCATCGAGGGCATCGCTGTGCATACTTGGTTAACTGGTACAGTAAGGGATGTTGTAACAGAAGGCAACCAACTAGAAGCAGTAGCCCAAATTCCTATTTTTAACCGTATTCGTGAGTTGAATAAACAAGAAATGATGGCAGTTTATCAGTTCCTTGAACATAATTAATTCAGCTTCAGACATACACCCATTTGTAAATTGCAGATGGGTTTTTTATATTTATCTCATTTTTCCATAAAAGTAAACGATCAGTATCGTCTTTGACAGATGACCGTACTATAAGGATAGGTTGATTGGTAGTAAAAAGGAGGCTAGTCTTTGACAAAAAAAGTGTTGTTGTTCGGGGATATTGGCATTGACGATACCATCGCATTAATCTACGCACGGTTACATAAAGAGATAGAAATCGTCGGATTAATTGCCGATTACGGAAATGTATCGAGAAAAGATGCCGTTTCAAATATCTATTATGTCATGAAATTATTTGATTTTCCTGCGAGTATCCCAGTTATATTAGGGGCAGAGGTTCCTTTAACAGGAGAACAGCCAACTTATTATCCAGAAATTCATGGAGAACATGGCCTTGGACCCATTATACCGAATGAAGATCATGTAAAAATCGAGAACTTTTTGGAAATCGTCAAGATAATTGAGAAATATAAGGATGACGAACTAATCATCGTAAACATCGGGCGTCTTACCTCACTAGCAACGATGTTTATTCTCTATAATCAGTTAATGCAACATGTCAAGGGATTTTATATTATGGGTGGGGCATTTTGGGTTCCAGGCAATGTGACGACCGTAGCAGAAGCGAACTTTCATGGGGATCCTTTTGCGGTGAATATTGTGCTCACCTATGCAACAAATGTAACCATTATTCCGTTGAATGCTACACAAAAGGCCATTGTCACACTGGGGATGGTGGAGTATATAGACTCTTTTGGAAAAACGAAAATCCTCAAACCATTAATGGAATATTATACACGATTTTATCAAGAACGGGACCCTTCACTTCTAGGAAGTCCCGTCCATGATGCCTTAACACTTATGGCAACGATGTATTCGGAGATGTTCATCTTTGCGTCTTATCCAGTAACCGTTGTCGACAAATTAGAGGGGCCTGCCAGAGGGCAAAGTATTGCCGAAACACGACCCTATGAAAATTTAAACAATGGCGAAAAGAAACATCGTATTGCATTTGATATCCATTATGACATGTTCTTTCATAATTTTATGTCCATACTGACAGGCCGTGAATAGGCTTTACTCATTCAAAAACGCCGTCTCGCAAGATAACAAATTTGACTTTCACATTCACTTTCATGTTTTTATACATTTCATGCCATTTATCTTTGGTCAGATTGGAATGCCTTACAATGCTTCTATACTTCTCACCAAAGCCAAAAATATCTGATTCCACTTCTTGACTATGGGCAATTATTCTTGTTATTTCCTTGGACATTTTTTTTTCGATTGCTTTTTCTAGTATTTTTACACTTTTTGGATCTCCAAGATTGATGTCTGGATATACCTCTAATACTCTTGATCGAATGTTGATGTCTAGGTCAAACTCTGGTGTAGCGGCATTAACTAATTTCATTTCTCTTTTTGAATGTATAGCATCAAAAGCAATAGTTATTTTATTTGTAGATTTTTGAAGTATTTGGGATGAAACATCTTCTTTTTCCAAAACCGCTTCATATAAGCCCACTTTAAATGTATCTCTGACAATCCTTACATAAAAACTGTCCCTTGCAGAGAGTGAACTAACCATTTTGCCACCTTTAAAGAGAGCTACCCCACTAAGCTCAACTAACTCACCATCTCTTTTAATTATAGGCATTGCTAAATCTTTACCAACAGAATAATAATCATGTGCTATTTGATGGAGCGTGGCAGAAATCATATATTCTTGTTTCACATTTTGCTCAATTAATCTGAAAATATGCTGGCCAATGTCCTCGATATTTTTATATTCATATTTCAATAATGGTGCTGTTTTGCCCTCCACCACAGCCATATAGATACCATTGTTTACACTAGCGTTTTCTAGGTTTGTATCTATGTAGTAACGAAGATCATCTTTTGCCAAATCTTCACCAAACAAAACAACCCTCATTTGACCAACCATGATCTTTTTAGAAAGCTTTCGGTTCGCTTCCATTCGATTACCTTTACTTGTGTCATTTTCTGTTGTCAAAACTTCCACTTTACTTTGGAATTCAGGATTGACTTCACGAATAACCGCTGTTGTAGCCATTTTATGTTCTGTTCCCACATCATAGCCGACTAATGTGGTTAAACCTACTTTATCTAAAATATTTGTCTGGACACATCCATATAAAAAAGCAAACGGTATTAGAACAATAAAATAGCGTCTAAGCTTGTTCATTTTTATGCACCTTCTTTGATGTGAAGTTCTTTTTCAGTATGGCCAAGATCCATAGCAATATAGGGTAGACAAAGATAACGTAAAATGCTATGTGTCCAAATACTGTGTTAATCGCATTGATCTGTATACGTGTTTGAACGATTATCGTACAGATGAAAACAAAGAAAGAGAATAGCCAAACAAACGTTGTACCTCGTATATTGACTAATCGAATCGCTCCACGATAAGCAGCCCATAAATACAGACACATATTCGGTATAATAATTAGCATCCAAAAACAAACGGCTACAAATTCAAAACGCTCGATAAAAGGGAAGCTAATAAAACTAAATAATGTCAATGTTGCCCAGATTGTTTTCAAAAGCTTTCCCTCACTATAATAGGTAATCGATACCATCATAACGGATAAATAGATAAAAGTTGTAAACAGTAAACCTAAATGAACGGGTTTTCTGACACTTTTCTTGTCTTTTACAAATGGGTAAATAACGTTTAAGATTTCAAAGCCAATAATGGTAAAGGTCATCGAATGTGCGCCTTTTAAAATGGAACGAACATCATTTTCTAAAATAGGTAGTAGACTTTCTGCCACAGAATACTTTAAAGGAAAGGCCAACATCGGGAAAATCCATAATGAAAGTACAATACTAAAAAAGGAAACACCCACAATCACTCGAAGTCCACCAGTAAAAGCATAGATAACAATAATCAATAAAGTAGCTGACAGAAACCATGTACCAATACTAGGAAATAACCATACCTGTATCACTTCAATATAATTTCGTAAAACCGAAAAAAAGGCAACAAAGCAATAAATGACATACAAAGCATTTAAAAAATTGCCTATCCATTTTCCAAAAATATCTTGTTGGATTCCATATAAATCATTGGAGCCGTAGATCTCTAATGTTTTAATCATACAAAAGGTGACAATATGTGAAGCAATGCCTGCCAGGAGAACTGAAATCCATGCATCCTGTCTTGCATCTTGATAAATAACTCGTTGAAATCCCTGTATACCAACCCCAACTTGAGCGCCATGCACGACAAAAAAAAGCAAATAAGCATTAATCATATCTTTAGGGCTAAGTTGTATAGGATTTTTCATTTATTTCACCTTCAGTTCAACTTTTTTCCGGTTTTACAGGCTCAGGTTCAAATTTGTTATTATCTTTTGGTCTAGTTAGAGAAGTTCTTTTCGCTGTTAATGGAATAGGCATTCTAATAAGACTATCCCGCATATCTTTCATCCTTGGTGGATAGAAAGGAGACATATACGGAGCACCCAAGCTAGTTTGACGTAAAAGATGTATAAGAATAAAACAAAAAGCTAGCATAATGCCATAAAAACCCCAAAAACCTGCAAGAATAATAATCGGGAATCGAATAAGACGAATCACATTGCCCATCATATAACTTGGTGATGTAAAAGATGCTAGCGCACTTAAAGCAATGATAATCAATAAAATATTACTGGTAATACCTGCTTGTACGGCTGCTGTCCCAATAACAATACCGCCAACGATACCAATCGTTTGTCCAATTTTAGTTGGTAGTCTAGCTCCGGCCTCTCGTAGTAGTTCAATAATAAACTCCAAAAGTAAAGCCTCAAATATCGGAGGAAAAGGAACCAATGCTCTGGATTCACTTAAAGGTACTAAAAAGGCTTGCGGAATGACCTCATAGTGAAAGGTTACAGCTGCAACATAAAAGGGTGTTAAATAAACGGATAAAAAGAAGGCTGCAAGCCGTAATAAACGAAGAAAGGTGGCAATTTGCCATCTTAAGTTTTGATCCTCCTGACTTCGAAAAAACTCTGTAAAGGCCTGTGGGCAAATGATGGCCATCGAGCTACCATCTACAATAACACCCATTTTGCCATCTAAAATGGCATCACAAAACCTGTCAGGTCTTTCTGTCAACAGCATTTGCGGGAATACTGACAATGAATTATCATCAATCATTTCTGCCAAAACGGCACTATCAAGTAGCTCATCGATATAAAGATCTGTGATTCGTTGGCGCAATGTATTAACCATTTGTTCATTAGCAATACCATTCATATATAAGAGTGAGACAGAGGTATTGGTACGCGTGCCGATTTTTAGTTTTTCATTACAAAGGTTAGGACTTACTATGTAGCGACGGATCAAAGAAATATTCGTAGTTAAACTCTCGTTAAACCCAACCTGCGTCCCAATTACTTGTGATTCATTTTCAGGTGCTGATAATGCTCTGGATTCTCTAGTAGCGATATTGCCTATAAGAACCTGTGGGTAGCCATCTTTATGAATCACCACTGACCCATTGATCATCGATTCTACTGTTTCCTGTAGTAGATTGGATTTTACAATTTCAGGAATAGAAATAGTCATCTCAATGGCTTCAGGTGTTTCTTGAGGGTTGTTCAGCAAATTAGCGATAATGTCATTGTTTAATGTCTGGTCATCAACTAAATTATCTATATAAATAAGCGTCAGGTTCGGTGGAATAGACTTAATAATTAGATCAGCTGGATTATTCGTAGCACTTTTGATTGACTGAATAAAATGATCTGTTGTAAGGGCAACCATAACGAGACTTTCTTTTTCCTTAGGTGTCTCTTTTTCTGATGGGGGTTGCTCTTTATTGAAAGGTAGTTTAAATTTCATGTTGAATGATTGGCTCCCTTCATGGCTTGCCTCGTTTATAGATTTAACAAACATAGGGTATTCTATACTTATTTCATCATATTCAGTTTGGACATCATCAAAGCTTCAACCAATTATGATAGACAACATTTAACAAAATGTGGTAGAGTGGTAGTATTCTTAAAAACAGAAGGGAGATTAGACATTTATGCTAAAACTAATTATCGCAAATTAAATTCCAATGAATTTAATAAAAGGGCTATTCTATAATTTCTTGTGAAGTTATAGGGTTTATTTAGTATGTCCCTTTTGCGATAAAAAAGAGAAGCATAATCATGTCTGATCCATATAAACAGGTAACATGGTAGCCACATAAGTGGTTAGCATTATATCTGTATATAACAAAGGACTTTATGAGTTTGTTCTCATAGGGTCTTTTTCTGTTTTTAGGAGGTGGTTATTCCCATTATAAATAGCTGTGAACATTTAATTTGGAGGGAATAGACGTGGAACAATATAAACTTGTAAGTAATTATCGACATGATGAAAAATTGAAAGATAGTTTTAATGATTTAGCAATTAAAACGTTTGGCTTAGATTTTCGAGGGTGGTACAACAAAGGTTATTGGAATGACCAATATATTCCTTATTCATTCGTGAAGGATGAAAGCGTGATCGCAAATGCTTCTATTTATAAAATGTCGATACGAATAAAAGGCGAGCGATTGAACGGGATTCAGATTGGTACGGTGATGACTGATGAAAATTATCGCCATCAAGGTTTGGCTAAGCAGTTGATGCTGCATATTCTCAAGGAGTATGAAGGTGCCTATGATTTCATTTACCTTTTTGCTAATAACACGGTACTAGATTTTTATCCGAAGTTTGGCTTTTCTCGAATCCATGAAAGTGAGTTTAGCTTAGACCTTACGAACAAGCCTATTCAACCGAAGAATGCTAACGTTAAACAGTTGACAATTGAACAGGATCTCGAACTTCTAGAAAATTATGCGAAAAAACGCGATACTCAGTCGAGTATGATAGAAGTTGAGCAAAATGAAAGTCTATTAATGTTTTATTTTACATTAGTCTTTCCTAATGCCATATACTATCTAGAAGATTTAAAAACAATTGTCTTAATGGAGGAAGAAGAAGGGGTATTAAATATTTACGATATCATCTCCTTGCAGTCCATCAATGTGGAGGATTTATTAGCCAGTATTGTGAAGGAAACAACTAAAAAAGTAGTATTTTATTTTACACCGGAGTTTACGATGGAAGGCATGACTGCAACAATCTTGCCAAATGATGATGATGCTTTATTCGTGCTTTCGAAAAAGCCTATCCTGCAAGGGAACTTTATGTTTCCTTTAACATCGCATTGTTAATTGGAAGAGGTTGAATCACTCTAAGCGTTAGCCCGTACCTTATCAGGTGCGGGCTATTTTTTTGCACCTTTTAATGTTTTGTCAAATTACTGTAACATTGCTGTTTTACGATACTATCATCAGTTTAATCGAAACGAGGAAAATACAATGAAAAAAATCGTAATTATAGTACTTGCAGTTATTGTTGGCCTGTATATGGCTAAGCTATTTGGACAAGGCAATAACGATGAAATTGAATTTATCGATGACATAGCACCTGTAGTTGTTGCACTAAGTCAGCAAACGAAGGAGATCTTGCCTAGTGTGATTATTGCACAGGCCATATTGGAATCGAATTACGGCAAAAGTGAATTGGCTATCACCGCAAATAACCTGTTCGGTATCAAGGGCAGGTATCATGGAAAGTCCATTAAAATGCCAACGGTTGAATATCAAAACAATAAAAACTATACAACAGAAGCAGAATTTCGAGCCTATCCTGATTGGAAAAGTGCATTAGAGGATCATCGTCAGCTATTATTAAAAGGGACGAGTTGGAATGAACATCAATATGAAGAGGTCCTAACTGCCTCAACTTATCAAGAAGCAGCCTATGCCTTGAAAAACAGCAATTACTCAACAGATCCTTTATATCCCGAAAAATTAATTGCTATTATTGAACAATATAATCTGGGGAAATATGATAAATAGGAGTTTCATAAATGAATATACTCATTGCAGATGATGAAATAGAGATGTTAAAGATTTTACAAAGCTATTTTCAAAGAGAAGGATTCACCGTCTTTATTGCTACAAATGGTGAAGAAGCACTTGCCATCTTTTATCAAGAACAAATTGATTTAGCCATTTTAGATTGGATGATGCCTAAAATAGATGGGATTATGGTTTGTCGTGAAATGAAAAAAACACAAAAAATTAAGGTGTTAATGCTTACAGCAAGAGACGCTGATGAAGACGAATTTCAAGCGCTATCAGATGGAGCAGATGATTATGTCAATAAACCCTTTTATCCAAAGGTACTCATCATGAGAGTGAAAAAATTACTTCAAATAGAATCCATCCAGCATATAAGCGACGTGTCATTCGATATCGTCAGCAAACGTGTTTGGCGAGCAGGGACAGAAATAGAGTTAACTAAAACGGAATTCGAGCTATTAAGAGTATTTAGCCAACATAGGAGACAAATCTTGACGAGAGATCAGCTACTGGATTCTGTATGGGGATTGGACTATATTGGTGATCCACGTACAGTTGATACACATATTCGACGTTTGCGAGAAAAAATAGGAGAGGACATCATCCAAACACACAGAGGTATTGGATATAGCACAAGTGTATGAAACAAAAAATCGGCACAAAATTAACCATTTTTATCACATTAGTTGTCATTTTCACGTTTACCATCTCTCTTGTCGTAAGCCAATTTTTTCTGCCCAAATATTATCTTTATCAGTTAAATAAAAAAGTCACAGAAGCTTTTGATACGTATCAAACGTTGGATGATGCTAGCTTAGTGGAACGACAATATGATGTCACGATCATAGCTGTACCTCTTGAAGGTTCCATCAATGATCTCAACGAAAATTTAAGGCTTCAACTGGCGAGGGAACACATCGCGCTTAATAAATTTTGGGTTTCTGAAGAAGTGCTACAAGACGTAGCTGAAGATAGAACAGTAGGAAAATTGTATGATCAAGGAAAACAGAAGTCTAGCTTTTTGGTGCATTATACGAAAGAAGGAAATCAGCTCGTAGCAATTGGAGCCTCTATGGCTCATTTTACGGATATTGCTTATTTTATAAATTGTTTTAATTTAATGTTTCTGCTATTGAGTATCTTAGTGATTATTGTTCTGACAGCCTTGTTATCTCGCAAGTTGACCAAGCCATTAAATGAGCTACAACTTGTTGCAAAAGAAATAGGGGAGCTTAACTTTCAACAGGCAAACATTCGAACGGGTGATGAAATCGAAGAATTAGCGAAAAGTATTAATAAAATGAGTGAAGCACTTGAATCAGCACAAGAAATATTAACGCAACGAAATCTGGATTTAAAGCAATTTATGATAGGATTAACACATGAGTTGAAAACCCCTCTTGCCTTGATTAAAGTCTATTCAAGTGGACTAGAAGATGGCTTGGATGATGGAACATATGTAACGGTTATTCATAAGCAAGTGGATCGAATGGAAAAAATCATTACAGATATGCTTTATTTTGCGAAAACGGAAGAAAACGATTCAAAAACATTAAGCTTTGATCTTATTCGGCTATTAAAAGAAATCATTCAAAGTTATCAGCCTATTCAAGGTGATAAACAAATTGTTTTTCAATCTGAAGCAATTGAATTTATGCTGAACACTGAGCAAGAGAAAGTTCATTTTATTTTAGAAAATTTGATTAATAATGCCGTAAAATACACAACTGGTCAGGAAATTTACATCCATTTCTACTCACAGGGAAGGCTAGAAATTAGGAATGATACCACACTTCTAGATATCACTAAAATATGGCATCCATTTTATGTAGGAGAAAGTTCTCGAAACAAGCACTTTTCAGGTACTGGGCTAGGTCTAGCTTCCGTGAAAAGTCTTGCGGAACAATTAGGATATGTGGTTGAATCTACTCTTGTTCGTGGGAAAATAACGTTTAAAATCGATTTTCTAAATAAAGAGTAGTACCTTACTCTATATAGTAGAGTAAGGTTTTTATGCTATGATGGGAAAAAGGTTGTTAGGAGGATTAATATGGTAACATGCTAAGTGAAATATATAATTGACCCCTATAAAATAAAGAAATTGGAAGTATATAGTAAAATGTGGATTCGACTGGTGAATAAATTAGGCGGTACGCATCAAGGTTATTTCCTTCCATATGAAGGGGCTAATAATATCGCTTTTCCGTTATTTACTTTTCCAAGCTTAACTGCACATGAAGCTTATCGTGTAAAGACAACTATAGGCACCGAGTGTCTAGATGCTTTTAGATATGCTGAAGAAACGAAGTGTATTCTTAGTTATGAAAAAAGCTTTATGCGCCCTGTCTTTGAATGAATAAATTTACATACATCTTAAAACTTTTAAGAATAACAAAAGTAATCGAGACTATTTGGCAGTCCTTTATTTAATTATATTGATAAAAGCTTTTGATGAGGAGGAAGTAATGTATACAGTTGGAGTGATCGGTCCTAAATCTTCTGTAGAACGAATTATAAAATTAGGCCAAGAATATGAAATGACAATGGATTTCGTCGCATATCCATATCAAGATTTTCATGAAACCGTAAATATCGTCAAAGAAAATAATCACGCTGTTGATGTTTGGTTTTTTTCTGGTCAAATTTCGTATATGGTTGCAAAAAACACGTTAAATTCAGGTGAGAATTTAGTATATATTCAACATACTGAATCTGGAATTTATAAATGTCTGTTACATATGGGCTTTTATCAAGGTGAATTTTTGAACAAGGTAAGTATTGATGAAATCACGACATCTCACTTGGAACAGGCCGTAAAACAATTAGATTTTGCGCCAAAAGAAATTTTTGTCAAAACCTTTGATGTAAACACCAGTATAAAGGAATTAATTGATTTTCATATAGATTTATGGAAGCGTGAAAAAACTGCTGGTGCTTTGACTTGCTTCGAAGCAGTCTATTTAGGCCTTAAGGAGGCAGGCGTACCGGCTTATCACATATCAACCACAGATATGGAGGTTCGCCAAACACTACGAATACTTGAAGAAAAGCTTAGAACTTTCTATTTTAAAGATACTCAAATCGGTGTCCAAATTATTGAAATTGAACATTTCGATAAAATCTCTGAAAAAGCGAAAAGTTCTTACCATTTGCAGTATTTAGAATTAAAGTTAAAAGAAACCTTGTTGAGGTTCTGTGAGCAGCTAGATGGCTCTTTGTTAGAAAAGGGAAATGGCAGGTATATCATTTTTAGCTCTAGGGGAGCTATTGAACGAAAAATTAAGGATTTACAGAATACCATATATCAACTTTCACATGAATCTAATACAACTGCCACTGTAGGAATTGGTTATGGGGTAACTGTTCATTCTGCGGAAATCAATGCACAACGAGCTATTCAACTGTCCAAAGAAAAGACAGAGCAATCGATAGTGATTGTACAAGAAAATGGTACAATTATTGAATCAGTCGGTGAGGAAGATGAAGTCAGTTTTTCGTATCGTATCAACGATGATATTTTATTAGACAAATTAAAAAAAGCGAAAATTAGTTTAAAAAATTACAGTAAATTATGTGCACTTATCAAAAAAATGAACTGGCAAGAATTCACCATTAAGGATTTGGCAGCACATCTTTATTGGGATGAAAGCAATGCCAGACGTATTTTAACAAGTCTAAGTGAAGTAGATTTAGTAGAGTACACAGGAAAAGATGCGCAAGTTTCACGAGGACGACCAAGTAAAATTTATCGTTTGAAATGACCATCATAAATAGATGGTTATTTTTTTTGTAAAAAAGTGTTGAAAAATTCAAACGATTAAAATAAAATCATTTTAAGGTAAAAACCTTTTAATGACCTTTAAATATTTTTATCTAATAAGTCGTGTGCATTGTTATCTATTCACCTAGGAAGGAGTATTATCTACATCAATTATCACATCTAATTGCACCCAAGGGTGAAATAATTTGTTTTTTCTCCCTGACTTCATATAAGTAAAGAGTCAAAATTAAAAGGTCATACCAATATTCTCTTTTCAGAGAGGGGAACATTCATGAGTCAAGAACAATATTTGAAAAAGAAAATGGGGTTTTGGTCACTTACAACACTATCACTAGGGGGAATAATAGGATCTAGTTGGCTCTTTGGACCATGGGTAGCTGCTAAACTAGCTGGTCCTGCAGCCATTCTATCTTGGATCATTGGTGCGTTTGTTATCACACTCATAGCACTTGTATATGCTGAGTTAGGAAGAGTAAAGCCTGAAACAGGGGGATTAGCAAGATACCCACTCTACTCACACGGAAAAATGCTTGCTACTGTGACGAGTTATTCAATCTGGTTTGGCTATTGCGCGACTGCACCGGTAGAATCATCTGGTGTTATTCAATATGCCAATCAATTTTGGCCAGGATTATATGATGTAACGAAAGAGCAACTGACGACATCAGGGATCCTAGCAGCTATGGTTTTAATGGTATTTTTTGTTGTTTTTAATTATTTTGGGGTGAAATTATTTGCTGTCACAAACAACATTATTACGACAGTAAAGTTTGTTGTGCCAGTACTAACAATTATCGCCTTTATTATGACTGGTTTTCATACTGAGAATTTTTCAAGTCAAGGTTTTGCGCCAAATGGCTATAGTGCCGGATTAAGTGCGATTTTAACTACTGGTATATTTTTTGCTTATACTGGGTTTGGCAATGTCATCATGATGAGTGGGGAAGTGGTCAACCCTCGTAGAAATATTCCACTCGCGCTCATTACTTCTTTAGGCGTTGCAGCAGTTTTGTATGTATTACTACAAATTACGTTTATCGGTGCAGTTCCCACAGAAATGTTAGCAAATGGGTGGAGTGGAATTAAGTTTGATTCACCTTTTGCTAATTTAGCGATGATGGCCAATATGGTTTGGTTATCATGGATTATTACAGCTGACGCCATGGTATCGCCAACGGGCTCAGCTCTTACTTATACAGCAGGAACGTCAAGACATGTATTCGGAATGGCGAAAAGTGGTTTCCTACCAACTTATTTCGGCACAATTAATAAACGTTTTGGTGTCCCAACACGTGCACTTGCTCTTAATTTCGTAGTAGGCTTACTTTTCTTATTCCCACTAAAAAGTTGGACAGCCATTGTTGCGATTGTTGGAGCCATCGGGATTTTTAAATACGCATCAGCATGTGTAACGGTCATTGTATTTCGTAGGGTTGGCCTGACAAAAAATAACGGGCTACCTGGCATGCAAATTATAGCACCAATGGCTTTTGTTTTTGCCACACTGCTAATTTATTGGACAAATTGGAGTAAAGTACAGTTAGCCATTACAGGACTTGTAATTGGGATTGCTTGTTATTTAGTTATTTTCTTTATCCAAAAACACCAATCAGTTGAATTCTTTGGTGGGATTTACATTATTATTTATATTTTGATGCTAGTATTGATGTCTTACTTAGGAAATTTCGGCGGGAAAGGTATTATCCCTGACCCTTATATGTCCGTCATTGTCGCTATATTTGGCCTAGCCTTTTATTATTTTGCGGTCTTTAACGGCGTCTGGTACATGCGTAAAAGAGGAAACATTGAAGAATTACAGGATAGTATTTCTGAAGTATCTTAACGATTAATTTTTTTGAAGGAGAATGGATGATGAAGCTTTGGGGCGGTCGCTTTAGAAAAGAAGAAAACAAATTAATGGAGGATTTCAACAGTTCACTGAAGGTGGATCAAAGACTTTACAAGGAAGATATAAAAGGGAGTATTGCACATGTTAATATGTTGGTGCAATGCGATTTACTAACGGAGCAAGAAGGACAAGATATTGTCAGCGCGCTTCTTTCTATTTTAGAGGATATTGACAATGGCACATTGTTAATTGAAGGGAATTATGAAGATATTCATAGTTTTGTAGAGTCCAATTTGATTCAACGAATTGGCGAAACAGGTAAAAAGCTTCATACAGCGAGAAGTCGAAATGACCAAGTAGCAACAGATATTAGGCTTTATGCTAAAAATAAAGCGCTGGAAGTTATTGCAACAATTGAAGATTTACAAAATAGTTTAGAACAAAAAGCAAAAGACAATAACGTGATTATGCCTGGATATACGCATCTTCAGCGTGCGCAGGTCATTACTTTTAAACATCACTTGATGGCCTACTACAATATGTTAAATCGTGATAAAAAAAGAATTCTCAAAGCTATTGAGATAATGAATGAAAGTCCACTTGGTTGTGGCGCTTTAGCAGGGACTACTCATGCAATCAATCGTGAGATCACGGCTTCAGCGTTAGGCTTCTCTAAACCAGTCGATAATTTTCTAGATGGCGTAAGCGATCGCGATTATCTTTTAGAATTAATGTCTGATTTTTCGATTATCATGATGCATTTAAGTAGACTAAGTGAAGAATTAATTTTATGGAGTAGCCAAGAGTTCAAATTTATTACCATCGATGATGCATACTCGACAGGCAGCAGTATTATGCCGCAAAAGAAAAATCCTGATGCAGCTGAGCTTATACGAGGTAAAACTGGACGAGTTTATGGCTCACTAACTTCATTATTAACAACGATGAAGGGTTTACCACTTGCTTACAATAAAGATATGCAAGAAGATAAAGAGCCATTTTTCGACGCATTGGATACTGTATTATCTTGCCTTCAAATCATGTCTAAAATGATTGCAACTATGAAGGTAAACAAAGAAAATATGAAAAAAGCTGTCAAAGGCGGTTTTCTGAATGCAACGGAGGTTGCCGATTATTTAGTGAGCAAAGGGGTTGCCTTCAGAGATGCCCACAGTATTGTTGGTTCGATCGTTATTTATTGTGAGGATCATGACAAGGCCATTGAAGATTTAACAATGGATGAGTTGAAAGACTTGAGTTCATTTATCGATGAGGATATCTATGACTATATTGACTATCAAAATATATTAAATAAAGGGATTAAAGTAGGCTTATTAACATAATAACCAGATGTAAATTTAACCGTTATCTTGACAAAGAAATTTGTCAAAATAACGGTTTTTTAAACGATCAATAGTTGTATGAGATCTCAGGTAGTAGCAGTTGAATATTTATTCTCAATTTTATTGTATGATTATAGTAAAACGAGCAGGGTTTTGAGTGCTTTTGGTTGTATCAGGATAATAGTTTCGTTGTAGCAAGAAAGGGGGAGTCATATGATAGACTCTCCCTTTGTCTGCTAGGAAAGAACGCGAATAGTTGATTCCGTTTTTGTTTTAACTTTTAACGCAAGCGCCATGATGACGATGATTATAAATAATAAGGCGAAAAGGGCCACATCAAATGTGTTTGTTACATCTTTTATGACCCCAACAAGCATAGGAATAATCCCACTAATAATATAGCCACCAAATTGAATCATGGCTGTCCATTCGCTTGCATCTTTTGGTGTAGTCGTGGCATCTAAAGGCAGAATCATTGCCAATGGGAATAATCCGCCAGCACCAATCCCTGTTAATGTGGCACAAAGAATCGGAGAGATCCCACCAATTATTAATAATAGGATGCCTATAAAGGAGCTTAACGCACAGAGGAGCATCCAAGGCTTTCTCTTCACACTATTATTAATAATAATTGGAATAATAAAGCTACATATCATCTGCATTACAGAAAAAATGGTTACTGTTGTTGCGGCGTAGGCGTCACTATATCCCATATCCTGTACTTTTGGAGCGAGCCATGTCGCTAGAGAATAATAAACACCTGATTGTAAACCAAACATGACCATAAGGAGCCAAACATATCGATTTCCCCAAGGTAATCGACTTTTTTGACTGACGGATTTCTCTATTGCCTCTTGAGTTTGCTTTGATTTTTTGATAATAGGAATCCAAACAATGAAACCCACAAGAGCGAATACCGACCAAATTGCTAAAGCTGCGTTCCAAGATTGGTGAAAAGCATGCATAGCAGGCACGACTAAACCAGCGCTTAAAGACGCTCCAATTCCCATCCCCGCTGAATATACACCAATCATGGTAGATGAATATTTAGGAAATTCTTTTTTGATATAACCGGAGATTAATGGTCCTGTAATGGCGATGCCAATCCCACTGAGAATAGCTGTTAGTAATAAAAGCAAAGGAAAGGTTGCCACTAAGCGTAACGCAGTTGATACACCAATTAATAAAACGGATACCCCAATCGTCCATTCAATGCCCCATCGCTCACTTAGCTTACCAGCCAATGGTGCAAATACCCCCATACAAAACACGGGTAGGGCTGTTAGTAAACTGACTACAACGCTCGTCATCTGCAAATCCATTTGAATATTTTTCAATACTGGTGAGATAGATGTTATCGAAGCTCGTAGATTCATAGATAGTATAAACAAAGAAAAAACGCTCCAAATAATCGGAAAGTTTTTTGATTTCGCCATAACTGAAAACACCTCTTTTAATTATTTTTTGATATACTATAGTTAACTTTTTATATGTAAGATAAACTATAATTTATCGACTTGTATACTATAATATACTTAATATACAAAGTCAATGGAAGGGGTGCGAAATATTGCAAGAGGGAAATATGGATTTATCTAGTCAAGTAGGCATTCAATTAAGAGAGATTCGAAAAAACAAAAGGATGAGTCTTGAAGAGCTTGCAAATATTAGTAGTGTCAGTAAGCTAACGTTAGGGAAAATTGAAAGAGGGGAAACAAATCCAACGCTCAATATCCTTTGGAAAATATGTAGAGGGCTTAATATTCCACTTGTTTCTTTATTATCCTTTGAGGAAAATGTAGAGGTCCATCGTTTTGGCGCAGATTACCAATTAGCAGGACAAAATAATGACTGGTTTGTCGAACCATTATTTAGAACGAACGGAACTGAATGGTATAGAAGTTGTATTGAACCTAATAGTGAATACAGTGAGTATCACTTAGCAGGGTCCGAGGAAATTGTGCTAGTATTAAATGGTCAATTGGAAATGAAGGTAGGGGAGAAAAATCATCAATTAAACCAATGGGATGTCATTAAATTTAATGGTGAAGAGCTACACACATACATCAATCGTTCCAACGAAAAAGTGCATTTAATGCAGTCTCTAACCTATACAACTCCATAGTTTTTGTCTAAAAAAAAACGTCCTTACTTTGAACAGTAAAGGACGTTTTTCAATTATTTCGCTTCTATAGATAACCCCAAATCATACATAATAACGTCCCGAAAATGGTAACGAGCGCAATGATCAACGCATAATAGATATTGGTATAGATTGCAGGCTTATCCTTTGTTTCACTAGCATGCATAAAGACGACTAACTGTAAGCCGGCCTGAATAAATGCTGTGACTAATAGTATTGTCATGGTAATGGGCATTGACATATCAAAAAAATACACACATGCTGCAATGATGGTAAGGATAATCGACAGGGCAAATCCCATAACTTGTTTTAGTGGGAATAAATCACTCATTTCAAACCATTCCTTTCAAGTAAATGAAACTGAAGATAAAGATCCAGACCACATCTAAAAAGTGCCAGTATAAAGAGAAGATGAAAGATTTATTGGCTGTTTCAGGTGTCAACCCACGCTGAATTAGTTGGTAGACAATAAACATGCCCCAGAACACCCCAAATGTGACGTGCGAACCATGCGTCCCTAATGTTGTCAAAAGGGTTGCTGTAAAGGCACTTGTTTGTAATCCTGCACCAACATGCACATAGTGAATGAACTCATAAACTTCAAAACCAATAAATACTACACCAAGTAGTAGTGTCAAAACATAGAACGTTATCATCGCTTTCGTATAACCTTTGCGCATGGCATGTATGCCTAAGCCAATGGTAAAGCTACTTGTTAAGAGAATAAAAGTTTCAAATAAAACAGGTGTAATTTCAAAAATGTCAGCTCCTGTAGGGCCATTTCCAGTACGATCTACCAAAACAAAGTAAGCTGCGAACAGCGTCCCAAAGAGCATGATTTCAGCACCGATAAATACCCAAAAGCCTAAAATATTCAATTGATTTTGCTGTGTACTATATTCTAAAGGAAGTGATTGATCGATTTTCATGATTGACTACCTCGCAATTTCGATTCCGTTGCTTTCACTTTTTCGACAGAAACATAATGTCCTGGATCTTTTTCCAACGAACGGTGTGCCATACAAACAAAAATACCGATAGTTGTAACAATGGTTGGAATCCACATACCAAATACAAATGAGAAGCCCCATGCAAAGAAGATACAGCCTAAAATGAAAGGTACACCACTGTTATTAGGCATATGAATGTTTTCATATTGCTCTGGGAACAAATCATGCTGACGATATTTTGCATCCCATAAAGCCTCTGTTGAAATCACATGCGGCACCTTTGCAAAGTTATAGTACGGCACAGGACTAGGTGTAGTCCATTCTAAAGTGCGTGCGTCCCATGGATCTGAGCCAACGTTTCTTGGAGCATAACGAATGCTGTAATAAACGTTGTAAACAATTAAGATAAAGCCAATTGTAAGGCCAATTGCACCGATAAAAGAAATCATATTCCACATACCAAAACCTGTGGATGCTGAGTAAGTGTACATACGGCGTGCTTGTCCATCTAAACCAGAGAAGAACATCGGCATAAAGGCTAGTAAGGTACTAAGCGCAATAATCCAGGCCGTTACTTTTCCTATTTTTTCATTTAACATAAAGCCAAACATTTTTGGCCAATAGTAATGTAAGCCTGCTAACATCGCAAATACAACACCTGGAATAATCACCATATGGAAGTGTGCTACTAAAAACATTGTATTATGGTATTGGTAGTCAGCTGCTGACATACCAAGCATCACGCCCGTTACGCCACCTATTGTAAACGTAGGGATAAACAACATGGAGTAAAGCATTGGCGTTGTAAAGACAATTTTTCCTTTCCACAGGGTGAATAACCAGTTAAAGATCTTTACCCCAGTCGGCACAGCAATGGCCATCGTTGTTATTGAAAAAATACTATTTGTTAAAGCGCCTTGTCCCATCGTAAAGAAATGATGGGTCCATACTAAAAACGATAGGAAGGAGATAATGACCATTGAACCGACCATCGATTTATAGCCATAGAGATTGCGTCCAGAAAAAGTAGAAATAATCTCACTGTAAAGTCCAAAGGCTGGTAATATCAGGATATAAACCTCGGGATGTCCCCATACCCAGAAGAAATTCGCCCACAGCATATCCATACCGCCGTTGGATGTTGTGAAGAAATTCGTTGCAAATAGGCGGTCAAATGTTCCCATGACAAGTGCTACCGTTAATACAGGAAAGGCAAAAACGATAATTACATTTGCCACGAAAGAAGACCACGTAAACATTGGCATTTTCATTAATGTCATACCTGGTGCTCGCATTTTGAGAATTGTCACAATCATGTTAATACCAGTAATTAATGTACCAAGGCCTGAAATTTGTAGAGCAAACAAGTAATAGTTCGTTCCTACAGATTGACTAAATTCATTATTAGCAAGAGGGAAATAATTCGTCCAGCCAGCATCAGGAGAGCCGCCAATTACAAAGGAAATGTTTAATAGCATGGCCCCCATGAAAAATAGCCAAAAACTTAAAGCATTCAAACGTGGAAAGGCCACGTCTCTTGCGCCAATTTGAAGTGGCACAATGTAGTTCATAAACGCCATAATAAACGGCATGGCCATAAATATAATCATAACAGTTCCGTGTGTCGTAAATATTTCATTATAATGCTGTGCATCTAGTAATTTATTGTCAGGTACTGCCATTTGTGCTCGCATCATAATAGCGTCCGCTCCACCACGGAAAAGCATAAGAAGAGCTGAAATTAAATACATAATACCGATTCGTTTATGATCAACTGTTGTTAACCATTCACGCCAAAGGTAGCCCCATTTTTTAAAATAGGTTAATCCTACAATCATCGCTATCACCGTAAGACCAATAGCGACCATTGAGGCATAAATAGCTGGGCTTGGATGTGGTATCGCAAATCGTTCAAAGTAATCCATCTGACTATGTCTCCTTTCGACATAAACCTTATCGTAAACTAGTTCATTTCGAGAATTTCAAGATTGTTTTATTGAGATGCATGATCTTTTACGTGAGAAGAACCATGCTGATGTCCACCATTTTCACCCTCAGGTGCTGGCAGAAAAGTTAAATGTGTTCCATTGTAAGTGGACTGTCCCACATGTCCTGGTTCTAATAACGTATTAAATTTTTCCTCTGTTAATAGATCTGCTGTTTCTTTTACTTCCTTTACCCAATCATTAAATTCATCATGAGTCACCGCTGTAACGTTAAACGTATTTTCGGCGAACCCTTTGCCATTAAAGTTTGCATTTCTTCCCATAAACTCTCCGGGCATATCCGCGGCCAAATGCAAAGTATTCACCATATCGGCCATCGCATATTTTTGACCACCCAGTTGAGGAATCCAGAAACTAGTAATCGGTCCATACGAGTAAAGTTTGAACTCAATTGGACGCTCTGCAGGGATATACAAATAATTTACGGTTTCAATATCTTCTTCTGGATAACTAAAATGCCATTTCCAGTTAGAGGTTGAAGCATAAATGACCAATGGTTTCTCATTTTTATATTTTTCTGGCGTCGATTCCACCTTATAATTACTTTGAACAGAAATAATAGACATGTACGCAACAATTAAAACAGGTATGCCTACACAAATTATTTCAACCATTGTACTCCCTTTAATGTGGGGAGGCTTATAGTCGGGACTTTGCTTAGAAGCACGATATTTCATTAACATATAAGCTAAAATCACAAAAACGATTAGTACGATAAAGGACATAATCCCTATCGATAGCATAATATCTTTGGCTTGTACTTGAGCTTGAGGACCTTTTGGATCTAATACTAATAACGGGTCACAACCGGTTAACATAGTGACAATAGTGAAAAGACCAATTAATCTGAGCCAACTTTTTTTCATAAACAAACCCCTTTAACTGATTCTTTGAAGTGCTATCGGCTACTATGGGTTTGCATGGATTTTGATTCACAATTGATTTTTATCATAGTGGCACATACTTTGAAAGACAAGGCGTTTTGCAAGATAACACAGAATGTTCTCAAACAAGAAAAGTAATTTCAGAATAATATTTTGGAGAGGAATACACATCTAGTAAGTGTTATCATAGGGTCCTATAGATTGAAATTTAAAGTGGATGGGGAAAGTAATAAGAAAGTGGACGGTTCGATAGAAATGACATTATACTATGATTGATATTTTAGCTTTCCAGACAAAGCTAGAAATAAGAAGCACTATTGAGGTGAGAAAATATGGATTGGAAACCAGATCGAAATGCAAAAAAAGCTATCTATAAACAACTCGCAGAATATATTGAAAAAGGGATTGCTGATGGGACATTTCCGCCTGATAAACCTTTACCATCAGAGCGATATTTAGCGAATACTTTGAACGTAAATAGAAGTACAGTTGTTAATGCATATGACGAATTAGAAGCAATGGGGCTTATTGAACGGAATAGAGGAAGTGGCACGACCATTAGTAAAGATATTTGGGGGATTACAAGGAAAAGAATTCCTAGCTGGAATCGATATATTGAGGCAGGCTCTTTTTTACCTAATCTACCTGTCACACAAAAAATAAGAAAAGAGGCAGTGGAGCACAAACTAATAAATTTAGCGACTGGAGAATTATCAGAAGATCTTTTCCCTAAAAGTGCATTAAGAGAAATCACAGCAACACGTTCTTTTATAGGGAGCCTAGGATATGACCATCCACTAGGAAGTGAGATCCTACGCACGACCCTTACAAAACATATCAAAACTAGGGGGATTGATACAAAACCTTCTTCCATCCTGATTACTTCAGGAGCACAACAAGCATTACATTTGATTGTCCAATGTTTGTTAAAGCCTGGAGATGCAGTTGCAATTGAAGATCCTTCCTACAACTTCAATCTACCTATTTTTAAATCGGCAGGCTTACAAATCCATTATCTTCCTGTTCATAAGGATGGCATTAATCCGGATGATTTGCAAGCCTTGTATAAAAAACACCGTATTAAAATGATTTTTTTAAATCCTGATTTTCACAATCCAACAGGCTCTTCATTGGATTTAAAGAAAAGAGAGGCTATTCTAGAGATATCCTCCAAGCTTGGCATTCCTGTAGTAGAAGATGATCCCTATAGCTTAACAGCTTTTTCTGGTGAGAAAAGTCCAACCCTGAAATCATTAGATAAAAACGGAAACGTATTGTACATTAGCTCTTTGTCCAAAATTGTCGCTTCAGGTTTACGAATTGGATGGATTGTTGGTCCTACATCCGTTATTGAAAGACTATCCGATGCCAAGCAACAAATCGACTTTGGCCACTCAAGCTTCACCCAATGGATAGCCAATGATTTTTTAGAATCCGCCAATTTCAACTTGCATATAAAAAATTTAGTGAAGGAATTAGAAAGACGGCGCGGTACAATTGTACAGAGTCTCAATACGTATTTAAAAGATCAGGTGGCGTTTTTCATTCCTCAAGGTGGCATTCATATTTGGTGCCAGGTTCTGATGAAAAATTATAATGAAACTCAATTACTGGAAGAATCCATTAAACGAGGTGTCATATATGTGCCTGGTTCAACCATGGGATCGCAAAAGGGATATGTCCGTTTTACGTACGCAAGGGAAGATGTCGAGTCAATCGACGAGGGAATTAAAAGGTTTGCGCAAGCGCTGCATTGCCTAAATGATAGAAGATGACTTTTGTAAATTATATACAAGTGGATGGCTGAAATAACAGCAAAGTGGACGGTTAAAAAAGTAGGGAAAGTATTTATGATAGAAATATGGATAACAACAATCCATCAAGGCTTTCGACGATCATGGAAGTGTGGATCGATTCACAATTATTCGCACGAGTAATGAAAACTGTAAATAGGGAAGGTGATAGGGCAACCTTGACAGCGATGCCGAGGCATTAAGGATGAGGTAGATCACTAATGCTGTTAGGTTTAGTGCTACGGGAAGGTTTTATCAAAAATTTGCTAGAAGCCCACTTTTAATAAAGAGGTAATAAAATTCACAACACATATCGTTAATTTTGTTTTAAAGCTTTACCTGTTCTCACAGTCTCGTTTTATAGCTTTAGCTGCTGATGAGAAAAATCAAGGCAGTCACTACTTATTATATTTTAATGCCCACGAGAATATATAAGGGACATAGGCACTCCTTATATATCCCAATTAAATCTAGTTAAAAACACCATCCAGCCACCTAGCTTCGCAATACCATCAGCGCGCTAGGTGGCTGCTTTTATAAAAAAGATTGTAAAAATAGTTGAGTAATAAGATAATAAGTTTTAATATTCTGATTATAATCGTTTATTATTTACTCACTAAGGGGGATGTTGATGGTATTACAGATAGGCGAAAAAATAACATTTGAACGAACATTTACAAGAGAAGATGTTGATTTATTTACGAAGGTTTCCGGAGATGAAGGGGTTCATCATATCACACCTGACGAACAAGGTCGTTTTGTTGTTCAAGGTCTATTAACAGCCACACTCCCTACAAAAGTTGGGGGTGATTATAATGTATTAGCGCGTAAAATGAATTTTGAGTTTTTACGTCCAGTTTATAGTGAAGATTCCATACGTTGTGATGTTATAATCGAACAATTTGAACCAGATGAAAAAAATCGAACGGCGATTACAGCAACGTTTACATGCATAAACCAACTTAACAAAGAGGTATTAAAGGGGAGCTTTTCAGGTATTATTTTATAATGCAAAGTGGGTGCACATATGAAAAATACTGAAATTCTGTTTTTCGAACGTCCATTTCCAAGTGCCAATAGTATTGTTATTCAAGATGATCAAACATTTTTAGTGGATACTGGATTTGGAAGCGATATTATACGAACTGAGCAACTTTTAACGACTGCTGGGATTTTACCAGCACAATTAAATGGCATTATTAATACTCATTATCATAGCGATCATGTTGGAGGAAATCATTATTTTCAACAGCAGTATAATATACCAGTTGCCGCACATCTTTGGGAAGGTGAAATGGTAAATCAATGTGATATAGAATCCTGTGGTGCCCATTTTTTAGATCAACCTGTGGAACAATATGTCGTACAACAGTTATTAGTAGATGAGCAGCATATAATGACTGGGCATAGTGCTTTCCAAGTTTTACATACACCCGGACATACATTAGGGCATATAGCTTTATATGAGCCAAAACAGGAGCTATTGATTTGTGGAGATTTATTTCATTACAATGATGTGGGATGGCTGAATATGTTTAGAGAAGGGACAAACAGTTTAAGGCGATCATTTGAAAGTTTAGATCGACTCGCTACACTTTCCATAAAAAAGGCGTATCCTGGTCACGGGCGAGCTATCGAAGAGCCATTAATAATGATTGACAAAGCAAGAGAACGACTAGAAAAGTGGATGGAGTCTCCCGAAAAAATGGCTTGGCATGCCTGCAAGCTAATTTTTTCTTTTACTTTGATGATAAAAAATGGTTTAAATAGCAGGGAAATCACCCCTTATCTACTAAGCTGCAATTGGTTTTACGATTACGCTGTTCACTCTTTCCGCTCAAAGCCCGAGGAATTTGTACAACCATTCCTAGATGAAATGATTCGATCTAAAGCCGCAAAGTGGCACCAAGACAAATTAATAGCGACAGCAGCATATGAAGCGCCCAATCCAAAATGGATAGAAGAGGGTTGGAAACCAGGTAATTGGACAAAGTAAATGTGCAATTTTGTACTATAATGATTTTAATAATAGGTGTAATAATTCAAAGAGATAAACTTGAAAGGAAGTTTGCTTCGTGAATATTACATCTTTTTTAATGTACTGCTTTATTATTACGGCTACACCAGGGCCGACCAATGTAGTCATTTTATCAACGACACAGAATTACGGTATCAAAAAAGGTTTACATTTTTCTTATGGTTCTACAATTGCATTTTTTATTTTACTAGTATTATCAGCTTTTCTAAATACACTGTTTTCAACATGGGTGCCAAAAGTTTTGCTAATCATGCAAATAATTGGGACATCTTATATGCTTTATCTTGCTTACCAAATATATAAAATGGATATTTCGAGTGATGATGATAACAAATCAGGAAACTTCAAATCAGGGTTTTTGATGCAGTTTTTAAACCCTAAAGTAGTATTATTTACGATGACCGTTTTTCCAAGCTTTGTGTTACCATACTATGAATCGTTTTTCGCCTTATTATTAAGTGTATTAGCGATTACTATCATTGGTTTTATAGCTTTCTTATTATGGGTATTGTTTGGCGCAATCTTTAAACAATTCTTACAAAACCATAAAAAAGTCGTCAATGTTTTTATGGCATTTTGTTTAATATACGCAGCAATAATGATTTGGATTTAATAGAGGTGAAAAAATGCAGCATTTTACGTATAAAAAAATGGATGGAATTACAGCTTTAAAGGCCAGCTTTACAGATTTTAAATATAAAAAACACGCTCATCAAGAATATGCATTTGGTGTCACGTTAAAAGGTATTCAGCATTACCACCTAGATGGAAATTTGCAGCTTTCACATCAAAATGGCATTATGTTTTTTAATCCTGAACAAGTACATGACGGCATGGCTTATAATCGCGAAGGACTTGAATATGTAATGCTTTACGTAGACCCACCATTATTATTAGAGGCTATTCAAAAAAGAGAAATGATCAGTTTTGAGAAACCAATTCTCTATAACAATAGTCTAAAGCACCATATACTAAATCTGTCACATGCTATTTTAACTGAAGAAAATTCTGCATTATGTAATGAGTTGTTTTTACATTTAACGGACTGCTTAGTGGCGCAAGATTTTAATTCGTCAATGAAAATGGATAGTTTTATTATTAAAAAAGCTAAAGAGATCATACATTCACATGTTGAAAATATACTAAAAATAGAAGATATTTGTCAGGAGCTACAATTGACGACATTCCAACTCATTCGTCTTTTTAAAAAGCACACTGGGATTACTCCTTATCAATACTTCTTAAATTGCAAGGTAGAACGGGCTAAATCCATTATCGAGCAAACAGGTGATATTTATGCTGGAGTTGCACAATGTGGATTTGTTGATTTACCTCATTTAAACAAGCATTTTAAAAGTATTTTTGGTATAACAGCATTTGAATATGTATCTATTATTAAAAATAGGGGATAAAGTGAAAGGCGGTAATAAAATTGACAATAAATAGAATTTAATGTTAAAGTATAGATACTTAATTTGATCGGAGGGTGAAAATATGAGCCATTGTTTATTTATTCGAAAACTTAATTTCAACTTAAATAAACAAGAAGCCATTATTCACCTATCATATTTAGAATTTACCACTCTATGACTGTTTATGTTGATTCAGAAAATGTTTTGTACCGAAAGCTAGACGACGAGTTTTCGAACGTCTGCTGAATCAAATAAAATCTCAAACGGTTGTCACAGATTGAAAAATCTGGACGCCATTATGCCGACGGTACAATTGATACATAGGGAGAATATTTTAATTGAGCAAGATGCTTCTGTTTATAAACAGAGGCATCTTTTTTGTTTTTATCAAAGTTCGGGGTGATGCATATGAGCAACTAATAAACAATGATTACACAAGAAATAACGAAGGGAGCATTTACATGATCGAAATTCAAAACCTTACCATCAAAACGACGAAAGACAATCGGACATTAATAGATCAATTCCAGCTTAGCATTCAAAAAGGCGACAAAATTGTCATTATTGGAGAAGAAGGCAATGGGAAAAGCACATTATTAAAATGTATCTACAACGAACAATTGTTGACTGATTATTGTACCTATGAAGGGAAAATTCATAAGGACGGCTATTTGCTAGGATATCTTTCACAGGAACTATCAGCACAGGAAAAAATGTTAACCATCACAGAATTATTTATTGAAAATAGTTGGAATAAAGAATTGTTAATAGCAATGGATGATTTTAGAATTGAATCCTTAGTTTCAAATCAAACAATCAGTGATTTTTCAGGAGGGGAGCGATTTAAATATCGGTTCCTAAAATTACTCTCTATGAATCCTGATGTTCTGTTACTGGATGAACCGACAAACGATCTAGATATAGGCACAATAGAATGGCTGGAAACATTCATGCAACAAACTACCATACCCATCTTATTTGTTTCTCATGATGAAACATTTATTAAAAATACAGCGAATGCTATTATTCATATTGAGCTTACTAATCGCAAGCAAACACCAAAATACACATTTTCAAGAGAGCCCTATGAAACATACCTTGCCCATCGAGAAAACGATTTACTAAAACAAGAGCAGGTAGCGAGAAAGCAAGCAGTCGATTATAAAAAACAGATGGAAAAGTGGCATGATGTTTGGAATAAGGCAGAGCATCAGCATCAACATGTATCTCGTTCGGACCCGAGATTACAGAAAAAAGTAAAATCATTAAAAAATCAAAAGAAGCGTATGGACAGAGCTACAGATAATTTTATCGAGATTCCAAGTGTAGAAGAGGCAAGCGAATTTTATTTTGATTCCTCCATACATGTACATCGCCACAAAAAAATTCTAGATCTATCATTAGAAACACTTGAAATAGCAAACAAACAATTATCCAAAAATATAAAATTATCCATCATAGGACCCGAGAAGGTGGCGATTATTGGTGAAAATGGTGTAGGAAAATCAACCTTGTTAAAAAGGATAATAGACACGTTAAAGGATCATTCTTCTTTTAAAATAGGATACATGCCACAAAATTATGAGGAGCTTTTGGACCCAAATCAAACACCTATTAGTTTTCTAGAAAGAACAGGTGATAAGGAAGCCATGACAAAAGCTTTTACACATATGGGTAGCGTGAAATTTACTAGCGATGAAATGCAGCAGAAGATCGGACAGTTAAGTGGTGGTCAGAAAGCAAAGCTACTATTGTTAAAAATGATCATGGATGGTTGCGAAATATTGATTTTGGATGAACCGACGAGAAATTTTAGTCCTTTGACAACGCCTGTCCTGTGTCATGCGTTAGCGCAATATAGTGGGGCCATCATTAGTGTTTCGCATGATCGCCGTTATTTAAAAGAAGTAGCAACAACCATTTACGAACTAACAAATGAAGGATTAATCAAGAAATAGGCAATACAAAAAGTCGATTTCCTGTAAAAAAGAAATCGACTTTTTGTAGAAAATTTATGTACAACACATTGAAAAAAACAATGTCTTATGGTAAATTTATAAAGATGAACGTTGTATAATTAAACAACCACATAAGTACCCTATTTTAATTATACAATATAATCTATTCTTTCGTCAACAGTTTTATTATTTCATTTTTAAAGGAGTGGTTGCTATGAAAACAGCAGAGGCACTACAACAGATGGGAGGAAAAACTACTCCACTTATTGACGAAGAAGGTAAGAATTGAAAAGGCAATCGAAAATCTTCATTATGAAGAAAATGAAAAGATAAAAGAAAGTAGGATTGATACTACATGTCGGAGAATACCATTTCTGTCCAGACAAAAGCGCCATACGGCATGATTGCCATTTTATTTATTGGGGCATTTGTTGCTATCTTGAATGAAACATTACTAAATATTGCACTCCCAGCCATTATGCAAGAATTTGAAGTGAAAGCTACCGCAGTACAGTGGCTTTCAACAGGCTATATGTTGATTAACGGGATATTAATACCAGCTAGTGCGTTCTTCATTCAACGTTTTACAGATAAAAAGTTATTTATTACCGCGATGGCCTTGTTTACTTTAGGTACATTCCTAGCTAGTATTGCACCTGCTTTTGGTGTATTATTAGCGGCGCGAATGATTCAAGCTGCAGGCTCTGCGATTATGATGCCTTTATTAATGAATGTCATGCTTACCGCATTTCCAGTTGAAAAACGAGGCGCAGCGATGGGGATGTTTGGTCTCGTAATGATCACTGCTCCAGCGATTGGTCCTACACTTTCTGGCTGGATCATCGAACATTATAGTTGGAGAATGTTATTTGATCTTGTTCTGCCAATTGCTATTTTAACTTTAATTTTTGCAGCCTTTAAATTAAAGGATGTGACACCACAACGTGCCATCAAGCTCGATGTCATGTCACTCATTCTTTCAAGTATTGGATTCGGCGGTTTGCTTTACGGCTTTAGTTCCGCAGGGGAAAAAGGATGGGACAATATACTTGTCTATGGAACAATAATTATTGGGACAGTCGCTATAATTACCTTTGTCCTTCGTCAATTTCGAATGGATGAACCAATGCTTGAGTTTCGTATTTTCAAATATCCTATGTTCGCCTTATCATCGGCTATTTCCATCGTCATATCAGTGGCCATGTTCTCTGCTATGATCTTAATGCCTATTTACGTACAAACCATTCGGGGAATATCACCAATGGATTCGGGCCTTTTAATGCTACCAGGAGCTATTGCAATGGGGATTATGTCACCAATTACTGGGAAGCTCTTTGATAAGTATGGGGCAAGAAGTTTAGCCGTATTTGGTTTGATTATTACCATTGTCACATCATATTACTTTAGTAAAATAAGTATGGATACGGCTTATTCAACACTCGTTCTGTTGTATACATTACGTATGTTTGGGATGTCGATGGTTATGATGCCAGTAATGACAAATGGTTTGAATCAGCTACCGGCGCATAATAATCCACACGGCACTGCGATGAACAATACACTTCAGCAAGTTTCTGGTGCGATAGGTTCTGCAGTTTTGATTACGGTGATGAACAACAAAACAACAGCGAAAGCAGAGGAATTAGCCGCTAGCACCATGAACAATATGAGTGCCAATGCACAGGCATCTACACAAGGTGCTGCTGAGCTAAAACAGCAAATCATGAATGAAGCCATGCTACATGGTATTAATTATACGTTCTTCATATCAACTTTGATTGCGGTGATCGCACTCATTCTTGCATTCTTCATTAAGAGGGTTAAACCTAATCATGATCATATGATGACTGGTGAGGTTGCTGAAAAACAGGTAGAAGAGTAATGAATAGAAAACGGGTGTTGCTAAAATTAAGCAGCATCCGTTTTTACGTTAATGATTTATAAAACTATTAAGATATTTCTAAAAATTAAATTGACAATGGAATCAAATTACCATACAATTTGATTGATTCATCAATCAATTATTTGAAAGGAGCTTCTAAATGGAATCAAAACTTACTACAGATGAAAAAAAGAAAAGAAAAAGATCTATCATTCTAAACGCTGCAATCAAATTATACAGCATGAATGGTTTTGCCGAGACGAAAGTTGCCGAAATAGCAAAAGAAGCTGGTGTTAGCTTTGGAACTGTATTTACGTATTTTGATACGAAAGAATCACTTTATGAATCAGCAATTTTAGAGCCACTTGAGGAAATAAAAACATATTTTCTTGAAATTGAAAAACACTTTACAGGTGAACCACTTGAAATTGTAAAGGACATGATAGATTGCCATGTTCAAATCTTTTCAACGAGAAGTGAATACCTACGTCTAATACAACAAGTTCTAGCTAGTCCTGAACGGTTTCCAAAACTTTTTAATGAATTAAATGATTTCGTCAATGGGTTTATAGTTAGTATTCATCCGATTATCGAAGCAGGTCAAAAAAAAGGTTACTTTTATGAAGAAACAACATCATTAATCGCTGAATCATACTTATCTATCCTGAATGGTATGCGTTTAACGTTTATAGATGAATATACAAACTTATTGTGGAAGGATATAACAAGACAAGCATTGAGATTATTTGGTCCAATCACTAATAAGGGGGAATTGTAATGAAGATAGGAGATATTCATCCTAATGTCAAACTTCGACTAGCTATGCAATTTCTAGGAAGCCTTATATCAATGGCTGTTATACCTTTTCTTGCTATCTATTTTTCTCAAAAAATCGGAGCGACTAAAACAGGGATTATTCTTATCTGTATAGTGATCAGCGGGATCATTGGTGGAGTTATTGGAGGCCATATCTCAGACAAAATAGGTCGAAAAAAAATTATGATCTATGCTGAAATAGGTATACTGCTATCGTATCTTGTGATTACTTTCTGTAATTCTCCATGGTTCGATTCACCATATTTTTCAGCTTTATTTTTTATTATTAATATGTTTTTCGGGGGAATGTTTCAGCCAGCTGTACAGGCTATGATTATAGATATTACTAATCCAGAATCGAGAAAGATTGTTTTTACCATAAGCTACTGGTTGGGGAATTTAGCAACTGCTATTGGTGGTATCATGGGAGCATTCTTTTTCAAAAATTACTTATTTGAATTATTTATTGGCGTATCACTCATGTCTTTAATTTCTGTTTTAATCACCATATTTTTCATTTCAGAAACTTACATACCTAGAACTTCCTCTATGACTATAAATGATAAACAAAACTTCTCCTTAAAAGAGTTGTTTACAAGCTATTCTAACGTTTTCAAAGACAAACTGTTTATGTTTTATATTGCAGGAGCGATTTTAGTTTATTCTTTGGAACAGTCTTTAACAAACTATATAGGGATTCGCCTCGAAAAAGAAATGACCAGTCAATCAGCTTCACTTTTTGGAATAGATTTCTTGCTTGATGGTACAAAAATGTTAGGTTTTCTCCGTACAGAGAATACAATTCTTGTAGTCCTTCTGTCAAGTGTCGTATTGTTGCTATTTAAAAAATGGAAAGATCAATGGACATTAGTGATTGGCATGGTGATTTTTTCTATTTGTTTTAGTATTTTTGCAATAACGAATAATGTATTGATCCTTTTTATCGCTATGTTTATTGGAACCATTGGGGAATTAATGTATGTTCCTATAAAACAGGCGATGCTAGGAGATATGGCACCGTCTAACGCTCGTAGCACCTATATGGCTTTTAATAGTATGACTATCTATGGCGCAATGGTTGTTGCATCATTGCTGATTATCGTAGGGGAATGGATTCCACCTGTTTTTATGGGTGTTTTACTGCTTATACTAGGATTAATAGGGACATTTTTATACTATTTAATAACGAAAACGCTATACACCAAAGTTAGTGAGGGGAATGAAGGGAAAGTACCTATCTCTCATTAAAAGAAAAGGAATAATACGTTCAGTCGATATTCTATCATTTCAGAATATCGACTAATTTTATAGCGTATTATCGATATAACGCAATCATTTGATTGGCAATATACTCCGAACTAAAATGAATCCCATCTTTGAGCCACCACATAATGATCCCCAGTATCGATGAGGCAAGAATATCCATCGATAACGTTATTTCCGTAGGATCCATACATTCCCTTTCGCGTTTGATGACAATCATGTCTTTTAACATCATATGAAATTTTCTTTTGAAGCCAGGGTGCTCAAATAGAACAGCTAATATTTTTCGATGCTTATAAAAATAATCTAAAAACGTCATTAATTTCTCTTGATTATTTAAGTTATCAATTTGTAAAGTCGGAGAGATTTTTAGCGACAGATCGTCGAAAATATCGTACACAACCTGCTTTAATAAATCATTAATATCGATAAAATGTAAATAAAAAGTTGCTCGATTTAGTTCAGCACGTTGGGCTATTTTTTGTACGGTTAATTTTGAAATATCCGGGTTTTCAATCAATATTTCTACGACTGCTTCTTTAAATACTCGTTTAGACCGAATAGCTCGCGGATCTTGCTTTTTATGGGACGTCAATTTCATTCTCCTTTATCTATTAAATTCTACTTCATTAATAGTTTTTATTAATCTGTTGTTTAATTAACACATCATGAAAAATTGTAAATAGGCATCAAAAAATAAAAATGATATTATCTATTTTATTGACATTGTGTTAATAAAACAAGTAGAAAGAGGAATTTTAGAATGTCGGAATTGATCAATAAAAAAGTACTTTTAACCGTCTTAATTTTAGGGTGTTTTTTATCGACACTCAATCAAACATTATTAAACGTTGCATTAAGTAATTTAATGGATGTATTTTCTGTTTCGGCTACAACTGTTCAGTGGTTATCTACTGGCTTTATGTTAGTAAACGGCGTATTAGTCCCTATTACAGCTTATTTAATGAAACGTTTTTCTACACGCCAATTATTTATTAGCTCGATGCTATTTTTATTAATAGGCTCTATTTTTTGTGCTGTAGCACCAAATTTCACCACTTTACTAATCGGTCGTATGATTCAAGCAGTTGGAGCAGGAATCATTATGCCACTGCTTATGAGCATCGTCATGTTTATTTTTCCACCAGAAAAAAGAGGCAGTATGATGGGTTTAATAGGACTCGCGATGATTTTCGCTCCAGCAATTGCCCCTACATTAGCAGGTTTTATCATTGATTACTATTCATGGCGTTGGTTATTTATCGGTCTTGTTCCATTGGTGGTGATCATCATTTTGTTGGCCTTGAAATATTTGATTAATGTCTCAGAAACAGAAAAAGCGAAGCTAGACGTTGTAAGTGTTATTTTATCAACGATTGGTTTTGGTTTGATTTTATATGGGTTTAGTAATGCCGGGAGCCATGGTTGGGATGATAGAGTAGTCATAGTTTCGATCATTGTAGGCATTGTGACGATTGCGATATTTTGTCTACGACAAATTAAGTCCGATGATCCACTTCTAAACTTATCGGTTTTTCAAAATAAAGTATTCACGTTAACATCTATCATCAACATGATTGTCACAATGATGATGTATGCAGATATGATTTTATTACCAATCTACTTACAAAATGGTAGAGGTTTTACTGCATTAGACGCTGGCTTATTATTATTACCTGGGGCACTTGTTAATGCCTTTATGTCTCCCGTTACAGGGAAAATGTATGACCGATTCGGTGCGAAACCTTTGTTTATAATCGGTTTGATTTTTATTATACCTTCTATGTGGATTGTCACAGATTTATCAGAAACGACATCCTTTAGCTTTTTAATGATCCGTACGATTTTCCTGCGTATCGGATTGAGTTTTATTACTATGCCATTAAACACAGCTGGTTTAAATGCCTTACCTAAAACACTCGTAACACATGGTACCGCAGTAAATAACACTTTGCGTCAAATTTCAGGGGCGATAGGGGCTGCTGTTGTCATTACCATTTTTACAGCACAAACGACTAGTCATGCGAAAAGTTTGCTTGTGGAAACACCAAATGGTACAGGCGAAACGATTCGCTCACTTGCATCGATATTAGGTTCCAGTGATGCTTATTATTTCATGACAATTTTAGCGGTAATCGCATTTATTTTAACGCTATTTGTGCCCTCTAAAAAAATGATACAACAACAGGGATAAAGGGGATTGAAAATTGCTTGGGAAGGGTAAAGGGGAGTAATAAGTAGCAGGAAGCACAAAAAAATGGCGTTTCTAATTAGTGTGAAACGCCATTTTCAAGTTATTGAGTTAATCGTTGGATAAATGCATCTAAATGTTCGATTGTGACGTTATCGTTAACGCCAAATAAATTGTCACCTTTACCTACAGTAATTTTATTGGAAGCAAGGATAGACACATAATTGTTAGCCCAATGCGTATTCGGAACATCTACAAAATTTTCTGTAGTTCCTTGTTGTTTTAAATGGAATGCTTCCACTAACACTTTCGATAACTGACCGCGTGTAATAGGGGAACCTGGATTAAATTTTCCGTTATCGTCACCTGTAAATACACCAATTTTTTTAAGCGCTTCCGCAGCACCAGCATATTTAGAACCTGGCTTTATATCAGGAAAACTTGAATTTGTATTACTAGTATTTAAATGTAACTTATTCGCTAATTTAAGAGCTACTTCTCCACGTGATGAATAAATAGTAAAGTCTATTTCGGCATCTTTTACCTCTCCATATTCAGAGAAGTTGGTAATGCGTTTTGCTCCCACATATCGAGAACCCCAATAATAGGGGTCGTTAATTTTATCAATTTTAACTCCTGAACTTGTAGTAGCCGAGATAAAGTTGCTGTCACCTATGTATATTCCAACGTGTGAAACACCGCTCCCTGAAGTATTAAAAAATACTAGATCGCCAGTCTTTAAATTGTCTTTAGCGATAGAAGTACCTTGTTGATACTGAGCTGTTGACGTACGTTCTAATGAAATTCCTAACTTAGAAAAAACCAATTGTGTATATGCTGAACAATCAACACCTGTATTGATATCAGTACCGCCGTATTTATAAGGAGCACCAATGTATGCTTTTGCTGTATTTGTTAAATCTGTATATGTAGCTGCTTTTGCGTCATGAATACCAATTCCTGTAAAGAACATAAAAGATGCAAAAATTGGTAGTAGTATTTTTTTCTTCAATTAAATCTTACCCCTTTCAAAAATGCTTGCGCCTTTGAACTAAAGTAAGAATATCATGAAATAGATTAGAGTTATTTTTCAATAATATTACTGATTATCACTTTCCTATGATTCTGAAATGTTATTTTTAATTGTGTAATGTATCTGCAATAATTATGGGCAATTTTGTTAAAAATATATGAAATTAATGGATGGAAAGGGATATAAGTGTTATTTTTTGCATTTATGCTAAATTTGAACCTCGCATTTTATTCATTGGAAAAGAAACATTTTCATATAGCACCAAAGTTATTAAAAAAAGAAGTTGCGGCAATGGAGTCTTAAGTAGCGGTTTTAATGAGTCCTACTTATAAAAATATGAAAACATAGAATTATGGCACACAATTTGGCAAGCTATAGAGGAATTAGTTGATAATCAAGACATCGAAGAAATGACCCAACGAGAGTATAATTGTTGGATTTATTTGTGAAAAACTCAACCTAGCTGATCAAATGTTTAAGTAATAATGCTTATACATTAAATAGTAATAAGAGATTTAAAAAACATAGTAAGTAGATAAATTTTACGTAAAAATAATTTCTACTATTCTGAAATATGTGTTATAGTATGTCCATAATTGAATATTGTGTAAGAGTTGGTGCCAAATGAAAGTTTGGCTTAAAAGGGAAGTCGGTGTAAACCCGACGCTGTCCCGCAACTGTAATTCGGAGCAAATCACAAATGCCACTGGGGAACTGGGAAGGCTGTGAGGCGTGTTGATGAGAAGCCAGGAGACCTGCCAATTTCTAGTACACACCAAATACCTACGTGGAAATAGGTGGTGAATTGTGACCAAATAGGCACTGTGCGATAATAAATGATTTAAGCGAAACAATACACTTTTTCGTATTGTTTTTGTATTAATAATTCTACCATGCAGCCATTTTCCTTCGAGGAAAATGGCTTTTTATCTTGATTCAGAAAAGGAATTTATACACAAAACGAAGCGTCAGCTCAGTAGATTTTCAAGCATCCTCTGAATCAAAGAAGATGTCGTAGGTCTGGAAAAAGAAAGGGAGATTAAATATGACTTATACAAGCACACTCATTGGCTACCCATATATCGGGGATGATCGGGAATGGAAGAAAGCATTAGAGGCATTTTGGCGTCATGAGCTAATAGAAGAAGATTTTCAGGCAAAACTGAAAAGTATTCGTTTATCAAGGATTGAAAAGCAGCTACAGCTAGGCGTAGATCTAGTAACAGTCGGAGATTTCACTTTTTACGATAGAATGTTAGATACTGCTTTAATGTTTGGCTTAGTACCTAAACGCTTTAATTGGCAAGGAGGAAAGGTAGATTTACATACCTACTATAGTGTTGCAAGAGGTAACAAGTCAGCAGTAGCCAGTGAAATGACAAAATGGTTTAATACAAATTATCACTATATTGTTCCTGAGTATGAAGGACAAACTTTGCAAATAACAGAAAATAAGGTGTTAGCTGACTTTTTAGAGGCGAAGACAGCGTACGATATTATTGCAAAGCCAACACTTATCGGTCCCTACACATTCTTCAAGCTTACAAAGGGCTACAGCAAGTTGACTCAGGTTGAATATTTATTAGCCTTATTACCCCTCTATGCACAGGTCATACAAGAATTAGTGGATGCGGGTGCACATTGGATTCAATTAGAGGAACCATCCTTAGTGACAACGCTCGATCCGGAAGACCTAAAACTGGTGCAGGAGATATACTCTCAGTTGGCTACTACAGTTCCAGCAGCTAAACTTATGCTACAAACTTATTTTGAAGCCTTATGTTCCTATGAAACATTAATCACTTTGCCTGTGCAAGGATTTGGTTTAGACTTCGTGCATGGCTATAAAGGAAATATAGAATCGCTCAGAAAATTTGGTTTCCCTAACGATAAAGTTTTAGCCGTCGGTGTTATCAATGGTCGTGATATTTGGCGTTCAAACCTAGCGGAAGTTAACGCCACGATCCAAGCCATCGAAAAGCTCGGTGATGCGAAAGAGTTGTGGATTCAACCTTCAAGTAACCTACAACATGTACCAATATCCACTTCTCTTGAAGTTAAGATGGACCCAGTTCTAAAGCAAGCACTGGCGTTCGCAGATGAAAAAATAGTAGAGATCATTCAGATAACTAAATTTAGAAATAATCAAGATGGGATCCACCATCACAATTTTTCAGAAAGTATGAAGACCATTGAAGCCCTAAAAAATCATCCAATCCGTCAAAACAAAATCATCCAGCAGGCTGTTCAAACCGTATCAATGCAAGATTTTGCACGACATAGTGATTTTACTCAGCGTCAAAAGTTGCAACAACAAGCGTTAGCGTTACCGTTATTCCCAACGACAACAATCGGCAGTTTCCCTCAGTCGGATGAGGTGAAAAGAAATCGCAATGCATGGCGGAAGAAACAATTGTCAAATGAAGACTATGAAACATTTATTGAACAGGAAACAAAACGTTGGATTAACTTACAAGAGGATCTAGATATCGACGTACTGGTACATGGAGAATTTGAACGGACAGACATGGTTGAATATTTCGGTGAAAAGCTGACTGGCTTTGCCTTTACAGAAAAAGCATGGGTTGTTTCGTACGGATCTCGCTGTGTGAAACCTCCAATTATTTATGGAGATGTTGCTTGGGCTTCTTCCATCACTGTGAAAGAGTCAGCGTATGCACAAAGCTTAACGAAACGTTTTGTTAAAGGCATGCTTACGGGGCCTGTAACCATTTTAAATTGGTCCTTTGTGCGCGATGATATTTCTCGAAAAGATGTGGCCTATCAAATCGCATTAGCACTTCGAAGGGAGGTTGAAGCACTAGAGACTGCCGGTATTTCAATCATACAAGTAGATGAACCAGCACTCCGAGAGGGTTTACCTCTACGCAAAGAAGAATGGGGGGATTACTTAGATTGGGCGGTCAATTCCTTCAAACTCACGACATCCAGTGTCAAGGATGAAACACAAATTCACACACATATGTGTTACTGCGAATTTAACGATTTCATTGAACCTATTAGCGCGCTAGATGCAGATGTTATTTCAATTGAAACATCGCGGAGCCATGGGGAGCTTATCTCTTCACTTCAAGAAAATCCTTATACAAAAGGGATAGGTTTAGGTGTATATGATATTCATAGTCCACGTGTACCAAGCGAGGAAGAAATGCTTGCTATTATGAGAGATAGTTTACAAGTTCTAGACAGACATCAGTTTTGGGTCAATCCTGATTGTGGCTTGAAAACAAGGAAAGAGCCAGAAACCTTAGCGGCTTTAGCAAATATGGTAGTAGCCACTAAAAAATTGCGTCAGGAAGTAAAAGAATCTATATCAAGATAATGAAAGATATAATTTCAAATCTACTACATTTACTCTCCGTATTAAAAAGGGAGTTATACAAAGGCCAGGGTGAATCTACCTGGTCTTTATTGTCGAGGTTTTATTATATTCAGAAAATAAAATTGACGTGAACATTTGAGCGTGTTATGTTTATTACTAATTTCATATGTTGCATTACAAGTTTGAGTGAAAATTTTTTCATTCAATTAAAAGGAAAATGGGTGTAAATCCCATGCTGTCCCGCAGCTGTAAATGAGGAGTTTTGTTTTGATTACCACGTTTGGTAAACGGAACAAAATGATGATTCATAAGCCAGAATGCCTGCTTGTAAGAAGATTCATTGATGATCTACGAAAGATAGGGAGATGGGTGGAGGCTTACTTATCGTAAGTTTATCTGTCCTTATTCTAAAAGAATAAGGTTTTTTTATGCCTTCTTTCCATCTATTTGTAGGTTTTCTTTTTGAATCAAGAAGAGAGATAGGAGACAGAAAATGAGATTGACAAAGTATTTACTACCGTTCCTACTTGTTTTGACGTTTAGTATACTTGCTGGTTGTACAAGCTCGGAACAAGAAAAAGGGAAAATAGCTTCAAAAGCAAAGACAGAAGAAAAAATGATCACAGTTGGATGGCCATTAGATGCGGGTCCATTAAATCCCCATACATATTTACCAAATCAGATGACTGCGCAGGCAATGGTTTACGAATCATTAGTTGAGTATAACGATGATGGAACAATTACGCCAAAACTAGCAGAAAGTTGGGATATCTCAGAGGATAAAACAGCTTATACTTTCCATTTAAGAACAGATGTCAAGTATTCAGATGGAACTGCCTTTAATGCCGATAATGTCATTCGTAACTTTGACGCGGTATTAGCGAATCGTGACATGCATTCTTGGATGGGCATGGTCAACCATATTGTAGAGGTCGTTAAAGTGGACGATTCCACAATAAGGTTGCAATTAGATGAACCCTATTACCCTGTCTTAAACGAATTAGCCTTTGTTAGACCATTCCGTTTTTTAGGGAATAATGGTTTCCCAGAGGGAGATTTAACGCAGGATTCCATCAAAGCAGCAATTGGAACAGGACCATGGGTTTTAACGGACTACAAAAAAGATGAATATGCTTTATTTAGCCGTAACGAAAACTACTGGGGGGAAAAACCACTCGTAGATAAAATAAAAGTTAAGATAATCCCTGATTCAGACTCAATTTCATTGGCATTTGAAAATGAAGAATTAGATTTAATTTATGGTCGTGGCATTATTAGTTTAGATAACTATACGTATTTAAAAGATAGTGGCAAATATCAAACGGCTACTTCTGAGCCTCTGTCTACGAAAGCACTACTTTTCAATACACAGTCTGGACCGTTAGCCGAATTAAACGTTCGCCAGGCAATTCAATATGCTATTAATAAGGAACAAATGGTAGACAGCATTACCCACGGCACAGAAAAAGTGGCAAATACATTATTCTGGGATGCGATTCCTTATGCCAATATTGATTTAGCTCCAATCTTATATAATCCTGAAAAAGCGCAAAAATTGTTAGACGAAGCTGGATGGACGCTGCAGAAGGGTGAAAAAATTCGTTCGAAAAATGGCCAACCACTTACATTAGATTTAATTTATATTGCGACTGATGCGATTCAAAAGCCAATGGCGGAATTAATGCAGGGGGAACTAGCGAAAATAGGGGTACAGTTAAATATAGAAGGCGCGGATGTAATGGTGGGTCTTCAAAAATTAATGGATGACCAGGTTGATATAAATTTCTGGCGTACAAATGGACCACCAACCGATCCACATAGCTTTGCAAATGAATCAGCTACACCAAATGCTAGTGGCGTTTATGAGGCGAAATTAGGCTTACCAAATGCTAAAGAAATCGATACCAAAATTCATCAATTATTAGTGGGTACAGATGAAGAAGAACGCGTGCAGCTATACACCGATATTTTATCCATGTTCCACGATCAAGCATTATTCTATCCAATATCTTATGAAACAAATAATGTAATTTACCAACCATATATGAAAGATCTTGCGCCACGTGCATCTGAATATGACATTCCATATGCGCAAATGAATAAAGAGAACTAAGTATGAAAGAGAGAGTGTGTCGATCAAAGACATCTCTCTTTTTATCATAGGATGGAATAGGAAGTGACAGCATGTACGAATCGACCTGGATATTTTGTTTAAAAAGAATTTTCACGCTACCGTTTGTATTATTTGGCGTATCCATTCTGACCTTTGTATTTATCCGCTTCGTACCTGTAGAGCCCGCAGAAGTCATTCTTCGATTGGCAAGAGTGGCACCAACAACAGAAGCTATTGAGGCATTACGTGAAGAACTAGGAACAGACAAACCTTTTATTTTGCAATATCTGCTATGGGTAAAGGGCGTAGTACAGCTAGATTTCGGGACATCTTTTGTTAGTAAGCTACCCGTGGCTCAAGAGCTATTGGCTAAATTACCCGCTACCATCGAATTAGCTATTACAGCATTCGTGCTCATTTTAGCACTAAGCATACCGTTAGGGATTATAAGTGCATTGTATAAGCATTCCATCATCGATAAAATCATTCGATTCTTTACTGTCATGAGTGTATCACTTCCAACATTTTGGTTAGGCTTTATACTACTCTATTTATTTAGCTTAAAATTCGGGATTTTCCCAACGAATGGAAAAGGGACGCTAGCACATTTAGTTTTACCAGCTTTCACCTTGGCTTTACCTACCATTGGGCTGTTCGTGCAAATTATTCGCTCAGCTATTATTGAAGAATTACAGCAGCCATATGTAAAATATGCGCAGCTTAGAGGCTTAAAAAACTCGGTTATCCTAATACGACATGTGTGGAGAAACGCAGCGATACCCCTAACGACTTTATTAGGAATGACACTCGGAAATTTGCTTGGTGGTGCAGTCATTGTGGAGCAAGTGTTTAGTTGGCCAGGGCTCGGTAGATATTTAATAGAATCCATTATCAATCGAGATTACCCCGTTGTACAATGCTATGTGTTGATGATTGCTTTCATCTATGTGCTTGCCAATTTAGGCACAGATGTATTGCATCGTCTATTGGATCCTCATCTGATGATGAAGGACAGGAGAGATTGAAATGAACTTAGGACGTAAAAATCGTGTACATATTAGTAAATTTATTAGTTTAGCCTTACTTATCGTCATAGGACTACTGGGGCTGTTTGCTCCCCTAATAATGCCTCATGACCCTTTAGCCGTCGATATCTCCAAGAAATTTTTTGCCCCGTCATGGGACTATCCTTTAGGGACAGACCATTTAGGAAGATGTGTCTTCTCACGCTTACTTTTGGGTATTCGTTATTCTTTAGGGTCAGTATTGATTATACAAATAGTAGCCACTCTATTAGCGATCTTAGTGAGTGCTTTTGTCAGCCTAAAAAGAGGTATAATAGATTTTCTATTTATTCGGATATGTGATATTTTATTAGCTTTCCCAACACTTGTCCTAGCATTTGGGCTTTTAGGTTTATTAGGCCCTAGCTTAAAAAATGTGATATTGGCTCTTATATTGACTCAACTTATTTATTATTCAAGGCTAATTAGAAGTTTATTTATTGGCATAAATGAAAAAGATTTTATTCAAGCTGCAAGAATCAGTGGCACTTCAGGAGTTAAATTAATTATTCGTCATTATCTCCCCAATGTATGGACTCCTATTGTAACGATTGTTGCATTAGATGTTGGGAAGGTCATTTTAGAAATTGCGGGCTTTTCTTTTATTGGCCTTGGCGTACAGGCACCCCTCCCTGAATGGGGAATGATGGTGAATGAAGGGAAACAATACATCCGACAACATCCTGAATTAATGCTTTATCCTGGACTTGCTATTGTTCTTGTTGTACTAATATTTAATCATTTGGCAAGTAGTTTGAAGAGGCTTGACCAGTAAAGGGGAAGTTATGAAGAAAGTTTTAGAAGTGAAAGACTTATCAGTCAAAATCGGTGAAGAAAAAATCTTAACCTCTATCAATCTGTCAGCTTATCAAGGGCGTGTTTTAGGGATTATAGGGGAAAGTGGTAGTGGCAAAACGATGCTTTGCCAAGCCATCATGCAATCATTACCGTCTATAGCACAAATTACACATGGTCAAATCTTCTACCAGCAACAAGATTTATTGAAACTATCCGCAGCTCAATTGAGGGCTTATCGCGGCCGGCATTTATCTATAATTATGCAAAATCCTTCCGCTGCCTTCGACCATATTCAAACGATTGAAAGGCATTTTCGCGAAACATTAAAAGCTCATTTTGTGATGACTAAAAACGAAATAAGACAATTAGCCATTGAGAGCATGTCAAAAGTGAATTTACCTAACCCCGAGCAGCTTTTGCATTATTATCCCTTCCAATTAAGTGGAGGAATGCTACAGCGAGTGATGATAGCTTTATCATTGGCGATACAAGCTTCAATCTACATTGCTGATGAGCCCACGACAGCACTTGATACCGTCAATCAAAAGCAAGTATTAACACTATTTGATCGTATACGCTTAGAAACGGAGGCAGCCATACTTCTTGTGACACATGATTTAGGTGTTATTGCTGAACTAGCTGATGATGTAGCTGTGATGTATAAAGGCGAAATAATAGAACAAGCGAATGTCTATGATTTCTTTGATGCGCCTCAGCATGGCTATACAAAGAAACTTTTACAGTCTCGTATTACGTTTTAGAGGAGAAAAAAATGACGCTACTAAAAGTGAAAAATATTGAGAAACACTATGCACATAGACCGTTCATATTCAAGCGGAAATTGGCGGCACCTGCATTACAGAAAGTTACCTTTTCACTTCAGGAAGGGGAATGTTTAGGCATTGTTGGTCAAAGTGGCTCTGGAAAAAGCACACTAGGCCGCATAATTTTAGGTATTGAGCGACCAACAGATGGGGAAATCCTATTTCAAGGGGTCAATCTTTATGATACGACTAGCCAACAGAAAAAATTGATTCGGAGAGACCTGCAGGCAGTTTTTCAAAATAGCTATCATTCATTTAATCCAAAGCAGACCATTTTTCAGATTTTAGAAGAACCTTTTCTAAATTTCGAGCATTTTAGCAAAACAGAGAGACAACATAAGGTAAAGGAACTACTTAATTGTGTAGAGTTAGAAAGTACGATTGCCGAAAAATATCCTTCACAGCTTAGCGGGGGGCAACAGCAGCGTGTCAATATTGCTAGAGCACTTGCCTTACATCCAAAATTGATAATATTAGATGAAGCCATTAGTAGTTTAGATATGATTTTGCAGAAACATATCATCCAATTATTACAAACACTCCAAAAAGACCTCAAGCTTGCATATATTTTCATTTCTCATGATTTACAAGCAACACGTTTTATATCTAACCGTATACTTGTCATGCAAGATGGTCAGTTAGTGGAGGAGATTAAGAAAGATGAAGCATTTAAGCATCCCGCATCTCTTGAACTTTACAATGCTATATTGCCATGTCATCCTCGCGAAAGAACTAATAATAATACTAGTTATTAATAATTTTGGATAGAATGTCACACTAGTAAAATTAATCATTTGCCCCGTTACCTAATAAGAAACGGGGTTTTGTTGTTATGAATGGTTCATAAAAGAACTTTCTAACCCCCATATTTTCCCTTCTAAGTTGTTTAACAGAGCTATTGTTCTCTTTTCCATATTATTTGGAAGCTCGTTTTTACCGAAATAAGTAAGGCTTAAACTTTCGCCATCTTTCATTTCCAATGCACCACTTACATTTTTAGCTATGAAAAGATGAATGACCGTATAGATTTCGTCTCCGTTCGGATAACAATAATAATATTCTGGACCTGAAAAAACACCGATCAAATCAAATCCCTTGGCCACAAGTCCTGTTTCTTCATAGAGTTCGCGGGCAGCAACTTGTTCTACCGTTTCGTTTAATTCCATGGAGCCACCAGGTAGTCCCCATTCCAATGTATCCGAACGATGTTGAAAAAGTATTTTCTTGTCATCATTTACCACAAGAACTGTCGATCCGACGCTTATAATTGGTCTACTTCCGATATGCTTTCTTAATTCTGAAATATACCCCATCTTGTCACTCCTATTTATCGTTATGGACAATTATTCGCCATCTATATATAAGAAACCTTTTTTTCTAAAGAAGCTTTGAAAATAGCTTCAGTGGGATTGATTAACAATCTTTTTTTGCACAAAATAATGCTCAATAATGCAGAATAGTTCATCAAAAATGAAAAATAGCTTTTTATAATCAGTCTTTTCAGAATTTTACCTATATTGATTGTTTAGAAAACTCTATGTTAAGGTAAAAAGACAAATTGAATATGCTAAATTTTGGTGGTTCAAATGAATCTAATTTCATTTGATTAAAAGGGAAGTTGGTGTGAGTCCAACGCTGTCCCGCAACTGTATTTAGGAGTTCCATAACAAGACCACTGTTTTGTTCATCAGAATGGGAAGGTGTTATAGGAATGTTGATCATAAGTCAGGAGACCTGCCACTAAATAAGCATCAATTGACCTACGAGGATAGGGAGGTGTTAGCTACTGTATGATTAAGGTGAATGCTTGTCCATTTACGGTTCTTTGTGCTGTCATACTTTTGTAGATTAACAACTTCTAAAGGGGTAGAAGTTGTTTTTTTGTTGTTCTTACGTGTTTGAATGGTAACGCTTACAAGAATAATTAAACAAAGGGGTTGTCATAAATGGGGTTAAATTATTCACCAGGTCTTGATGAAGTCATTGCCACGGAAACAAAACTATCTTTCTTAGACACAGTGGGAAGTCAAATTGTTATACGGGGCTATGATTTGATTGTATTATCTCAGCGATATTCGTATCTAGATATTGTCTATTTATTATTGCATGGAGAAATAGCAATTGAAGAGCAGCGAACTGACTTGCAAGACAAGTTGAAAGCAAATTATCAGGTTCCAAAAGAGATTTTTCAAATTTTTAAATTATTGCCGAATGGCACACATGCTATGGATGGACTTAGAACGGGAATATCCGTGTTAGCAGGCTACGATCAGCACATAAATGATCGTTCAACTGAGATGAATATAAAACGAGCTTATCGACTTTTAGGTGGTATGCCCAATATCGTTGCGAATAGTTACCGTGTATTAAAGGGTCAAGATGTAGTAGAGCCAAATAGCCAGCTTTCTTATAGCGCTAATTTTTATTACATGATAACTGGCAGAAAACCAACACAGTTTGAAGAAGAAATCTTTGACCAATCACTTGTTTTGTATAGTGAACATGAAATGCCAAATTCGACGTTTACGGCGCGTGTCATTGCTTCCACACATTCAGATCTGTATGGGGCTCTAACTGGTGCTGTCGCATCATTGAAAGGAAATTTACATGGTGGGGCGAATGAGGCAGTAATGTACATGCTTCTTGAAGCCAAGACAGTGGAAGGCTTTGAAGCAATGCTAAAAAACAAACTAAAAAATAAAGAAAAGATTATGGGCTTCGGCCACCGTGTCTATATGAAAAAGATGGATCCAAGAGCGCAAATAATGAAAGAGGCCCTATATAGATTATGTTTGGAGCAAAGGGATGATCGCTTATATCACATGTGTGAAGCTGGTGAGAAAGTGATGGTAGATGAAAAAGGTTTGTATCCAAACTTAGATTATTATGCTGCACCCGTGTACTACATGCTTGGTTTACCGATTGAACTATATACGCCAATTTTCTTTGGCTCTCGAACGATTGGTTTATGTGCACATGTAATCGAGCAGCATGACAATAATCGATTATTTAGACCACGTGTCAATTATATTGGCGAGCGTCATACCCTTGAAAAATTGTCGGTATAATCAAGTTTTAACAACTCGCCATAAAACTGATGGGCATTCTGACCAATGCTCATCAGCATACTAATATATCAAATTTATGCCTTGAAAGGAAGATATAGATGATTAAAACAAATGAAATTGCGAAGACAGACCAACTACTTGTTGATATTGCAGATTACGTATTAAATACAGCAACTACTAGTGAAGAAGCATTTGAAACAGCTCGTTATGTTTTATTAGATACTTTAGGTTGCGGCATTTTAGCCTTACAGTATCCAGAATGTACGAAACTTTTGGGTCCAGTAGTACCAGGTACAGTCGTTCCAAATGGTACTCGTGTTCCAGGCACCTCTTATGTACTCGATCCGGTAAAAGGTGCCTTTAATATTGGTTGTATGATTCGCTGGTTGGATTATAACGATACTTGGCTGGCGGCTGAATGGGGGCATCCTTCTGACAATTTAGGGGGTATTTTAGCAGTGGCTGATTATTTGAGTCGCGTGCGTGTTGCTGATGGCAAAGCGCCTCTTAACATGAAAGACGTTTTAGAAATGATGATCCAAGCACATGAAATACAAGGCATACTTGCACTAGAAAATAGTTTAAATCGTGTTGGTTTAGATCATGTTCTGTTTGTAAAAATTGCCACAACAGCTGTTGTGACAAAGGCATTAGGTGGAACTCATCAAGAAATTGTCAATGCATTATCGAATGCTTGGATTGATAATTCAAGTTTAAGAACCTATCGACATGCACCTAATACAGGATCTAGAAAATCATGGGCTGCGGGAGATGCCACAAGTAGAGCTGTGCAACTAGCAATGATGGCTGTGAAGGGAGAAATGGGCTATGCAACTGCCCTATCTGCACCTGGCTGGGGCTTTCAAGATGTGCTCTTTAAAAAACAAGAATTAAAGCTTGCTAAACCTCTTGGTTCTTATGTTATGGAAAATGTCCTCTTCAAGGTTTCTTACCCTGCAGAGTTTCATGCGCAAACAGCTGCAGAATGTGCCGTTCATTTACACCCTGAAGTAATTAATCGCTTAGCTGATATTGACCGAATTGAAATCACAACGCATGAATCAGCCATACGCATAATCGATAAAGAAGGACCACTTAACAATCCGGCTGATCGTGATCACTGCCTTCAATATATTACAGCTATCGGGCTCATTTATGGTGACATTACAGCGGATCACTATGAAGATGAGGTGGCCGCAGATCCACGCATTGATAACCTGCGAAATAAAATGGTGGTTGTAGAAAAAGCTCAATATACTATCGACTACTTAGACCCTGATAAACGGTCGATAGCCAATGCTATTCAGATTTATTACAAAGATGGTACATCATCTGAGCTAGTTGAGTGTGAATATCCTTTAGGACATCGTTTCCGCCGTGAGGAAGCATTCCCTCAGATCATTAATAAATTCCAGCATAATATAAGCACGCATTATTCTCAAAAACAATTAAGTAAAATTAATGAGATTTGTGCAAAGAAAGACCTGCTGGAACAAAGTCCTGTTCATGAATTTGTTAATTTATTTATTTAATTTTCTATGGAAGTTAAATCCTTCGGCGGATGTCACGGGATTACGCCAAGGCATATTTGATTATTAGGAGGGTTTTATAGATGGCGTGGATTGTCCATGAAACGATGACACAAAAACAATTAGCTGAACAATTTAGAGCTCTCATTACTCGTTCAACTATTTTGCAAATACCAGGTGCTCATGATGCAATGGCTGGCCTAATGGCTAAAAAAGTTGGCTTTGAGGCATTGTATCTTTCTGGAGCTGCTTACACTGCAAGCAGAGGGTTACCAGACTTAGGAATGATTTATTCTAATGAAATGGCTCAGCGTGCAAGTGATATTATTCGAGCTACTCATTTACCAGTGCTTGTGGATATTGATACCGGCTTTGGTGGTGTATTAAATGTTGCCCGTACTGCTCGTGAAATGGTAGAAGCAGGGGTCGCTGCTGTACAGCTAGAAGATCAAAATCTTCCCAAGAAGTGTGGGCATTTGAATGGCAAAACACTTGTTTCTCAGGAAGAAATGATACAAAAAATAAAAATGATGAAACAAATAGCGCCTACCTTAGTTATTATTGCCCGCACAGATGCGAGAGCTGTTGAAGGGTTAGAGGCAGCAATTTTAAGAGCCAAAGCCTATGTAGCAGCCGGGGCAGATGCTATTTTTCCGGAGGCATTACAAACTGAAAAAGAATTTAAACAATTTGCCAATGAACTAGATGTACCATTATTAGCCAATATGACTGAATTTGGTCAAACCCCTTATTATACGGCTAAGGAATTTGAAAAAATGGGTTACTCGATGGTAATTTATCCTGTTACATCTATGAGAGTAGCAGCGAAGGCATATGAACGCGTATTTGATTTAATAAAAAATACCGGATCACAAAAAGAAGCAATCGAGGATATGCAAACTAGAAGCGATTTATATGAAATCATTTCCTATTATAAATTCGAGGAATTAGATAGTGAATTAGCAAAAACCATCTTACCTAAGTAGGAAATAAAGTAGGAGAAGTGAATAGCTTCCTTCACTTTCTTTCAAGGAGGACTCATATGGATAAACTAGAAGACAAAATGGCGATCTTTACACCTGAGGATTTTCATGATGAGGAAGAGCTCATAGCAAAAACTGCCGAGCTCTTCATTAAACAGGATGTTTCACCGAAGATCTCATCCATTGAACAGCATCAGTATGAGGTAACTCGTCAATTGTTTCAAAAAGCAGGTGATCTTGGTTTACTGGCCATTGAGATACCCGAAGCGTATGGCGGACTCGAACTCAATAAAAAAATTTCTGGACTTGTAGCAGAGAAAATGGGTTTTGGGGGTTCATTTAGTGTCTCCTACAACATTCATGCAGGGGTTGGCACATTACCCTATGTCTATTTTGGAAATGAGGGGCAAAAGCTGAAGTACTTACCAAAGCTAGCTTCTGGAAAATGGATTGGCGCTTATGCACTAACGGAGCCCGACGCAGGTTCTGATGCACTGCGTCCCAAAACGAATGCCAGATTACAAGAAGATGGTACAGCCTGGATAGTAAACGGAGAAAAGCAATGGATTACCAATGCTCAGCTAGCAGATGTCTTTGTTGTTTTTGCCAAAACTAAAGAGGGAATGACCGCTTTCATTGTAGAACGTTCGTTTAAAGGGGTTTCTGTGGGACAGGAAGAAGAGAAAATGGGTATTAAAGGCTCCTCGACCGCTACGCTTATTTTAGCGGATGTTGTGGTGCCAATGGACAATGTTCTTGGTGAGGTTGGCAAAGGGCATAAGGTCGCTATGAATATATTGAATATGGCAAGGCTAAAGCTAGCCTTTTCCAACATAGGCACTGCCAAACAGGCATTTCAATTAGCCCTGAATTATGGGAAGGAACGGAGACAATTTGATAGATCTATCATTGAATTTACAATGATACAAGAAAAGCTCGCTGATATGGCAGTCCTGGTTTATGGGGCAGAAAGTGCTGCATACCGAACAGCTGGAAAAATGGATGAGGCCATTGCGTTAGCTACTAAAGAAACAATGGTTCATAAAATATCCGATTTTGCTCTGGAATGCGCGCTCCATAAAGTTCATTGCTCAGAAGCACTTGGAAAAATTGTAGATGAAGCTGTGCAAATACATGGTGGATATGGCTATATGCAAGATTATGAAGTTGAACGTTTGTATCGTGATGCGAGAATAAGTCGTATTTTTGAAGGAACGAATGAAATCAATCGCCTTACAATTGCTAAAATGTTGTGGAAGGAACATACACAAACAACAGCTACTGAAGGTGCTCTTATAGAAAATCAACCATTAGAAAGAAATCACCAGTTTATCCAGCTATCCAAGTATTTAATGAAACTAGCAATGACAGTCATTGCTAATAGACAGATTCATCTAGAACAAGAACAAGAATATTTGCGTTTGTTGGCGGATATGGTCAAAGAAAGCTATGTTATGGAATCTGCATTGCTCAGAACGGAAAAGTCTGCACATGAGCTAACGAAACAGTTGATGACAGATATAATATGCCAGGAGGGTTATCCAAAATAGAAGAATGTACGATCGACATTATTACAGCTGCAGAAAGCAATGATCAAAAACGAACAACCTGGCTGGATAGCATTCGACACTTAAACACCCCGTTACAGCAAAATCTTTTTATGAAAAAAAGAGCAATTGCGAAAACACTCATCGACAATCCAAAATTAATTAGTTAGGAGGAATAGCATGATTGAGACATTTGCAAACATCAGTAAAGAAGGTTCCATTACGATTATCCATTTAGATCATCCACCAGCAAATACCTTGTCATCAGCCTCTATTGAAAACTTGCGTCTCATTTTTCAAGAACTAGCGGAGGACATCGAAACAAGTGCCATCATTATTACAGGCTCTGGCCGATTTTTTGTGGCAGGGGCAGATATAAAGGAGTTTGTTGCAGCATTTGGACAACAGGATAAAGCTTTGCAAATGGCTAAGGCAGGGCAAGCGTTATGTGATGAAGTAGAAGCCATGAAAAAACCAGTTATTGCAGCTATTAATGGCCCTGCCCTTGGAGGAGGACTAGAACTAGCGTTAGGATGTCATTTCAGAATCGCTTCGAATCAAGCCCTTCTTGGCTTACCAGAATTAAAGCTTGGACTTCTCCCAACATTCGGTGGCACACAACGACTTAGCAGAATAACGAATCAAGCAACAGCACTCCAATTAATTTTAACAAGTAAACAATTGAGTGCCGAAGAGGCGCTACAGCTAGGGATTATCCAACAGGTGACAGAACCAGATGAACTTTTGACAACGGCTAAGGCTATTGCGCAATCCTTTGTTGAGGGTAAAAGTATGACTAGTATCTCCCGGACAATTGAATGTGTCATTCAAAGTACGAAGGATAGCCTACAAAATGGTCTTGAACTTGAAAAAACACGCTTTGCTGAGTTATTTTTAACAAACGATGCCAAAGAAGGCGTACAGGCATTTATTGAAAAAAGACAGCCACACTTTAAACATTTCTAATGGAGGGATCCAACATGGAAAACGAAGTATTATTTTCGGTCGGTGATGGGGGTGTAGCAATAATTACACTGAATCGCCCAAAAGCTTTAAATTCACTTTCTACGAACATGCTTAAACCCATAAGAGAAAAATTGAAAGAATGGGAAGAAAATAATCAAATTCGTATCATTATTCTACAAGGTGCTGGTGAGAAAGGTTTTTGTGCTGGAGGCGACATTAAAACACTTTATAAAGCACAATCCAGTCAAGAAGCATTAAAAAATGCTGAAATCTTTTTTGAAGAAGAATATCAAGTGGATATGGCCATCTATCACCATCCTAAACCAATTATTGCCTGCCTTGATGGCATTGTCATGGGAGGTGGTGTCGGTTTAACATACGGGGCAAGTCACCGAATCGTTACAGAACGGACAAAATGGGCGATGCCGGAAATGAATATTGGCTTTTTTCCAGATGTTGGAGCAGGCTATTTCTTAAACAAAGCGCCAGGGTTTATTGGATACTATCTAGCATTGACTGCCTCTATTATTAACGCTGGAGACGTACTTTTTGCCAATGGGGCAGATCATTATATGACGAGTGACAAACTACAGGATTTCCTTGAACGCGTTAAAAAGACCGACTGGCATTCAAAGGATATAAATACAATGATAAACCAATTGATTGGTGAATATTCTAGTATATCATCCGAAAATAGTGCACTTGAGAGTCTTCAAACAGTAATAGATCAACATTTTTCAAAAAATGTAGTGGAAGAAATCATAAAATCCTTAGACAATGACCCAAGCAAATTTGCCAATGAAACAAAACACTTGCTGCTATCGAAATCTCCATCCTCTTTAAAAATAACGTTGCAGCAACTTATTGATGCACGTGAAAAAACATTAGAAGAATGCTTTGCGACCGATTTAATTTTGGCAAGAAACTTTCTAAGACATAAGGATTTCTATGAAGGTGTACGATCCGTTGTTATTGATAAGGATCGAAATCCACGCTATACCTATCAAACTTTAGAACAATTTACAGAAGAAGATAAAAAGAAGTTTTTTCATGAAAACAGTGTAAAATTATAGATTTCAATTAAAAATCCTGTTATTGGCAGGATTTTTTTCTTTATCTATCGAACAAAAGGGAGGACCAGAATTCAGGATTATCTTGGGGATTTATACAAATAAACATTAGAATTTTACTAACAAGGAGGTATCTTGATGCAGGAAATCTTTAATGACATGATAAAGAAGGACATCACGCCGTTCCTTTCTAAGCTTGGCTACAAAAAGAAGACTTTGAATTTTTATAAAACAACAGAGAACCTCATATACATGTTCCATTTCCAAAAATCCTCTGGTCATTCAGCTGATAATGCTATGTTTTATGTGAACTGTGGCATTTACGCAACAGAGCTTGCGCAAATACAATCGAAAGAGATTCTGACGGCACCAAAAGAAGTAGAATGTCACTTTAGAGCAAGAATTGAGGAAATTGTAAAGTCTGTCCCAGCTCGATTTTCCATCACCTCTGCTACAAATATCAATGATGTAAGGGAAATATTATTTCATGGGTTAGAAGAGGTTCATCATTTCTATAAAACGATGACCAGTGTTAGATCGATTGTTGATTATTACACGTCAGGTCCTTTTTTACATTTGGGCGAAGAGAGTTTTCATTTATTATTGCAAGTCAATGATCTAACAGCAGCAACACAATATTTGAAGGCATTGCAGAAAAAGCACGGAACTGAACAACGATGGACCATTTTCGAAAAAAAATACCATGCGATCTTCAAGCAATATGGCGTCGACATTGATTACATTCTCAAGGAGAAATGACCATGGTATTGGTCTTGTCAGGTGGATGCTGATAGACATCCACCTGCTGTAAATTGTAATGAGCAATGAGTTCATTAAACTGACTAAAATAAAGTTTGAATGAAGTCAATTACAGAAAAAAATTAACCAGAACTCATTTATTAGGAGTATCTGGTTTTATATTTTCAGTCTAGCGTTTAAGTTCTTCATTTTGATCATTTAGAGACGGACCATTGTGTAGAAGTATGCGATCGAGTATTCTTCCAGTAATCGGCATAAAGAAGTGAAGGATGAATCCACCCAAGCAAACCGTTATGATTGTTCCGATACCAATTGGGCCTTTAAATATAATCGCCATTAATAAAAACAGGAGATAAATAGCCGTTCTTGCGAAAGAAATGGTTGTTTTCATTAGTTCTTTGATTATTAAGGTTAATCGGTCAACAGGGATCGGTGCAAAGTTCGTATGTAAATAGGTGGCAGTTCCTACTCCTATCACAACTAGCCCCACGCTAAAACAAACCACTTGGCTATACCACGCTTCCGGTGTTAACACATTATGTAATAGAAATAACCACATATCAATCCCAATACCAGTAATAAATGCCGTGATAAAGCCCAAGAATTCTGGCTTTTGTTTGGCTAAGATGGCATTACAGCCTATTAAAATAATCGCTAGTATGATTTCCCAACTACCAACAGTCAGCCCTACATTTTTGGATAACCCTACTAAAAGGGCATCAAAGGGGGAGGTGCCTAGATTCGATTGAATCGTAAAAGAAATACCCAAGGTTAAGATTAAAATGCCCAAGACATAAAATACATATTTCAATTTTAAAACCTCTTTTCATTATTTTATTGCAAATACAACAAAAATACGTTACATTGAATATATACTCTTTTTGTTGCATTTGCAATATAAAATCTATAAAGAGTCCTAAGGGAGTGTAACGAATGTCAGTCAAATTAGCAAAGTGTAGTATAGGTGATTTAAAAAAGCTACAAGAAGTAAGTATCGAAACGTTCAATGATACCTTTAAAGATCAGAATTCACCTGAAAATATGACAGCTTACTTGGAAAAAGCATTCACTGATACCCAGCTGGAAAAGGAATTGTCTAATGACGCTTCCGAATTCTATTTTATTTACGACAATGATGCCATTGCTGGCTATTTAAAGGTGAATGTCAATGACGCTCAATCTGAACAAATGGGGAATGAGGCACTTGAAATTGAAAGAATTTATATTCGACAGCAATTTCAAGGAAGAGGACTTGGAAAATATCTCATCAACAAGGCCATTGAATTAGCTGAAACACAAAACAAAAAAAGCATCTGGTTAGGTGTTTGGGACAAGAATGACAATGCCATAGGTTTTTATAAGAAAATAGGCTTTGTTCAAACTGGGGCTCACTCTTTTTATATGGGTGAGGACGAACAAATAGATTTGATCATGACCAAAACACTAAATTAAAATTTGAATGGCAGAAACGTTGGTATCACAACATTTCTGCCATCTATTTTTATACATTTCTATTTTTTTTCATAGCTTCTGCCACTGCCGATGCTTGTGGATCATCTTCTTTATAAAGCTCGCTCATTATATTGGCGTAATCAGTAGCATTACGATTCTGACTTAATTTATAGGCGGCTTGGACTTCTTCTATTTTAATCTTAAACCCTTTTATTCCTTTCATTTCTTGCTGCAATAATTCAGGAGATAGCTTATCCCACAAAACAGGGTTTTCCCGGAATTTCTCATATTTTTCTAGTAAGTGAGCCAAATCTTGTGCTAATTCCTGTTCTTCCATAAGACTTGCTTTTCCGTACATATGGACAGATTGATAATTCCATGTTGGCACGTTTTCATTCTCATACCAAGAAGAAGAAATATAGGCATGTGGCCCATTAAAAATCACAAGAATATCATTTATCTCTTCAAAAGTTCGCCATAAAGGATTTCCATAAGCTAAGTGACCTGTTAGGTAATAGTCATCTTGAATTTTAGTCATTTGTAAGGGTATATGCGACGCAATTGGTCTCCCTTTTCTAATAGAAACGATGGTCGCGAAGGAATTCGCTTTAATAAATTCATTGATTTCTTCTAAATCTGTAATTTTGTAATACTTAGGAATATACATGTCATCTCTCCTTAGTTCAAAAAAGTCATTGTGAGTTTTTCTAATAAACAAAATATTGTCAGCAGATGGCTTTACAACTTCTTCTCCACAATGTAGATTTTATTATAATCATCCATTGGTACCTATAAAAGTGCCAAGAATGTTATTTCTAAAGGAGCCAAGATTCGTATGCTTAAATTAACACCTATTTTTAATCAAGAAGAGCCACTATATTGTCAATTATATAACTATATAAAAGGTGAAATTCAAAATGGAAACATTCTAGCGACAACCAAACTGCCCTCTCAACGTAGTTTGGCTAAACATTTACATCTTAGTCGCAACACAGTTGACGCTGCCTATCAACAACTGGTCGCAGAAGGATATGTAGTTAGTAAGGAGCGCGAAGGGCTTTATGTTGTGGAACTTGAAAGTGATTATTTTCAAACAAGTCATGTAAAATTTGATCAAACACAGTTAAAGCAAAATCGAGAACAAGAGCCAGCTGATATGAAATATGACTTTAGTTATGGTGATATCAACTTAAAAGACTTTCCCTATAAAATATGGCGTAAATTAACGATGCAAAGTCTGGATGAAGAACATGGCCATCTTTTTTTCTATGGAGATACACAAGGAGAACTTCCATTAAGAACTTACATTGCAAAATATCTATATGAAGCAAGGGGGGTAAAATGCACGGCCGAACAAATTGTTATTGGTGCCGGTCTGCAATTTCTTACTAGCATTGCATGTAACTTAATTGGAAGAAATGACCTTTTTGCGATGGAAGATCCAGGCTATTATCGTGTACGCTACCTGCTTCAAGATCATGAAATAAGGATGAAGCCCATTCCTTTGGATGATCAGGGTATCAACATCGCCTCTTTAAAAAATAGCAGCGTAAAAGCCGTTTATGTGACACCTTCACACCAATTTCCAATAGGAACTGTTATGCCCATTTCACGAAGGCTAGAGCTATTAGAGTGGGCTAAAGAAGAGGCTGCTTATATTATCGAAGACGATTATGATGGGGAGTTTAGATATGCAGGGAAACCAATTCCTGCCCTACAAGGGTTAGATTCGCATGATCGTGTTATCTATATGGGGTCCTTCTCTAAATCATTAATTCCATCTATCAAGCTAAGCTATATGGTTTTACCAAGACCATTAATTGATTTATATAGGAACAATAACTATTATGTGCAAACGGTGTCGAGACTCCATCAACATACTTTACAGCTTTTTATGGAAAGTGGACATTGGGAGAGACATCTCAATAAATCAAGAAATAATTATAAGAAAAGATATGAGGCATTAATCACAGCGATTCATCGAATATGGGGAGATAGCGTAAACATTTATGGGGCTAGTAGTGGTTTACATCTCCTGCTCGAGCCTAATAATAATATGTCGGAACGGGAGCTAATCGAAACGGCCAAAGCAAAAGGGGTAAAAGTATACCCAACCTCCATTTTTTATGCAACGCCACCGGTCAATCAGCCAGCAAAAGTATTGCTTGGTTTTGCCAACCTAGCAGAAGCGGAAATTGAAAAGGGGATGGAGTTATTAAAAATCGCATGGTTTGATTAAGCGCGCACTTGTTCTATACCCACAACTCGATTGTGGAATTTGTATGACCATTAAGTTGGTATCATTACTGATGGCAAACGCCATTAGCTTTGCATTTGACGATTTGTTTGGAAAAAAAGGTTATACCCATTCGATAATTTCGCATTATTATTGTACGCAGAGAAGCCTCACTGATTTTACTCAGAAGGCTTCTTTTTTCTATATATACCAAGGTAATGCATCTTCCATTTTCCTGCCTGGCTTACTTGTTTTTTCAATGACAATCCAGTGATCGTCTTTCTTTTGCACTCGATAAATGACATTCGTCCCGTCAGACTTTTTAAAGAGTATATAACCCGAATTGCCTTTTATAAAGGTGACAGGGTCGATCACATTTTTGTAGGGGATCTTTCGCTCACGAAATAAAATATTGGTTACGATATCTTCGGCAATCTTATAAAGGGATGTAAACCCAGTTTCCTTATTAATATCTGCTTGGTATTCCAATTGATTGTATGTGTAAGAAGAATAAGATGCTAAATTTAAGTGAAAAGTTTGTTTAATATCCTCAAGTGTTTCATGATAAAATGCCTTTATCTCTTTTTCTACGTTATCTCCCTCATGTTGATAACGAATTGTTTGAACCCCATTAGGACTGACGTCAAAAGTCATGATTTCCTTACTGTACGGAGGGTCATGAGCATGTTCGAAAGTGGTGACTTGAACTTTAGTGATAAAACTAAGGCTATCATTTTCTCTAACGATGCTTAAGATCTTCGCATCTTCATAGCCGAACTGCTTAAGATAGCCGTAATAATTAGTAAGTTCCTTTGTAATGTATGGGTATAGGGCTACCAGCAATGTATCAGATAGAAGTTTACTATCGACCTGTTCATTCTGCGCATAAATCTTACCGGGCAAAATCAAAATAGTTACTATAGCCATTGAAATATAAGCGAATTTTTTCATGGATTATGTTAAGCCTCTCTAAAAAATGTTCTTCTTAAGTTGTGCCAATTTGAAAAAAAGTATATATAGTTTTTTAAAAAAGGAAGAAGCATTATGAGAAAAATCATAATACCCTTTAGGGTGGTGTTTTTGAATTTTCCAACAGGGACTTTGGGGCAGAACACATTGGTCTAGTATAGACACGCTGCTGTAAATAACTGAGAAAAACAAAGAGGAACTTGTGAAAGCCATGCTATTAATCATCTCAATCAAAATGCCTATAAACTTCTGAGGAAAATCAGTCGGAGACCATTCCTGGATAGTGAGGTTAAGGTTCCCAAGATTATCCCTGCACAAGCGCATTACTTAGAAATAATTTTAAACATAAAAGAATCCATTTTGAACTGGATCATTCAAAATGGATTCTTTTTCATTAGCGCATAGAAATAATTTTTGTGGCGACTGTTTGCTGAAATGCCTGATCGTGTTCTACAAAAACCATTGTAGGATTAAAGCTTTGTATAAGCTCTTCTATTTGCAAACGCGAATAGATATCTATAAAGTTTAGTGGTTCATCCCATATATATAAATGAGCTTTCTCACATAAACTTTTGGCAATCAGTAGCTTTTTCTTTTGCCCACCTGAATAATGAGCAATATCTTTCTCAAATTGTATTCGATCAAAATCCATTTTACGAAGGATGGATTTAAATAATGTTTCATCAATGTCATGCTCTTCAATAAAATCCGATAACATCCCCTGTAAATGGGAAGTATCTTGTTGAACATAGGAAATAGTAAGGTTCGAGCCTTTATGAATGGAGCCTGTATGCTGTATTGCATTGCCTAAAATGAGTTTTAATATACTACTTTTTCCGCTTCCATTCTTTCCATCAAGGACAATACGATCACCTTGTTCGACTTTAAAGCTAATCGGCTGATTGACGATTTGGTCGTCATATAGAACCGAAACATCGGTCAAAGCCATTAGTTCCTTTGATTGAAATGCCAATGGCTCTAATTTTAATGACTCCGTTTTTTCCACATTTTTAAGCAATTTTGATTTTTCATCGAGCGCTTTTTGTTGCCTTGATTCAATGTGCTTCGCTCTCTTCATCATCTTAGCCGCTTTATGTCCTACAAAACCTTTATCGAGCTTAGAACCAGAATTCGTTGTCCCGTTTTTGGAAGCCTCCACTTGATTAGACCAGCCTGCTGAACGCTTTGAAGAATGTTTTAATCTTTCGATGTCTTTTTGTAGACGATGATTAGTCGCTTCCTCATGTTCCTGCTGTCTATCAAAATTTAACTTCCATGAAGAATAGTTCCCACTTTGAACATCTATATTTGCTCTATTAATGGATAGGATATGGTCAACACAGCCATCTAAAAAAGTTCTGTCATGTGAAATCAAAATAAATCCTTTTTTCTTCTTTAAATAGTCAGCGACAATTTTGCGCGCATCCGTATCTAAATGATTGGTCGGCTCATCAATTAATAGGAATTGACCTTCCGTTAAGAAAAGGGCAGCAAGCAAGACCTTTGTTTGTTCTCCATTAGATAATGTTTTAAAAGGGCGGTACATAACCTCTGCATCTATATTTAGATAGGATATTTCACGAAGGTACTCCCAATCCTCTGCCTGAGGGCAAATCTCCTCAAAAATTTCATACGTATACTTGTTTTTATCTGCAACGGGGTAGGGGAAATACGTAAAGTCGACTGAAGCAATAATTTTCCCACTATACTCATAATTCCCTAATAATAGATTAAAGAATGTTGTTTTACCTCGACCATTTCTACCGATAAATCCAAGTTTCCAATCCGTATCTAATTGAAAGTTTACACCTTCGAAAATATTATCAAAGCTACCTGGATAGGAAAATGTTAAATCTTGCACTTGTATCATTGACATAATAATTCCTCCTTTGTATATCAACACTTTTTCTTTCTTTATACAAAGTCGGCACATCCATCTTGTGTAAATGTCTCCGCATAAGTTTGATGGATATTAACGACTTATACGGAGTTTTACATGCGTAACAATCGTGTCTAAATCGCTCATTTCCCACACTCCCTTTTTTAGGATTTCGATTTAACTATGAGAGAATAAAAAAAACCTCCCAATTTGTCATTGGAAGGATTAGTCTTTTACAGGTATTGAATAAGGACTTTTTTGCCACAAGAAACACGACAAATAAAAAGTATAAACTGAATGATAGATAAAATTGGACAGACTAATCCTATATTTTGTAGTTTGAAGTTATTGATTTCAACTTAAAATATAGATTAGTTTAACATCGTTCATCCATCAGTCCTCTCATAATCGTATGTTTATAATACCAAATTTTTTCATGAAATACAAATCAGTCTATTGTTTGCGCAAAAGTAAACGAGGAACTACGCGAATATAAATGATCTCCCCTATAATTTCGACAATGGTTTGTGTCACAATAATGGCGGCAACAATTGTACTCACTTGATCTGGTAAAGATAGAACAAGGGGAAGCACAACAAGTGAATTTCGTGTGGAACCACTAAAAATTAAGGCTCTGCCAGATTCAAGATCAAGTTTGAAGCGTTTGCCAATAAATTTCGAAATAAACGGCATGATAACCATAAAGGCAATATACACCGGAATGACCTTTAAAATTAATTCAAAGGATGTCGATAATTTGCCAATTTGAGAAGTTACAACAACGAACAATGTTAACGCCATAAAAGGAACAGGTAGCCATGCAGAAAATTGGACGATGTTATCGCCAACCGCTGATTTTTTAGCTAATAGTTGAAGAATAATAGCAATGAATAATGGAATAACGATAAGTTCCACAAATGCCTCAAAGAAAGGACCAGGTTCGACAATGTTTGCTGCTTCATGACCAATGAATAGCCACAAATAGAAAGGTAATAATAGCATTTGAGTGATGAAGAGAATAGGTGTTGAGATTAGCATGGCTTTTTCATTACCACCACCGAGTGCTGTAAATACGATGACATAATCGATACAAGGTGTAAGTAATACCAAATAAACACCCAGTAATAAAGGTGGATGGTTTGGTAAAAGCGTGGATAGTAGCCAAACAACAATTGGCACCGCAATATAATTGACAGTTAGTAGAGCCCCGATAAAACGACGGTTAGAAAATGATTCTTTTAAAGAAGTAAATGGGATTTGTGAAAACATGCTATACATTAAAATAGCAATGACAAATGAAATGGTGACATCTAATGGCCCGCCAAAATCAGGTGCAAATAATCCTATGAATATCGCTACCAATAAAACAAATACATACAAAATAACTTGATTTTTTTCTAATTTTTCTCTTGAAATCATAATGATTGAACTCCTAATTATCCCCAGCATTTATTGGGGAATTCCTCTATAAGCGTATCATATATAACTATCCAATTGGATGGTAAATACAAATTCACTCAGACATAAAACAAATTTCAATGGTGTGCATAGGCATTAATATGACAGGAACTTTAAAGTGCTTATATCATTTATGGGAGGGGTTTAATATGTTTCTGAATTTAAAAGGACAAACAGCACTAGTTACAGGGTCTACTGCAGGAATTGGTAAAACCATTGCCAAGTCATTAGTGGCAGAAGGTGTAACTGTCATTATTAATGGACGCCATGAAGATAAGGTTCATCAAACAATGCAAGAAATTCAACAACAATATCCGGAAGCGGTCCTTCAATCATTAGTATCTGATTTAGGTACAGACCAAGGATGCGAAAAGGCTATAGAGGAATTCCCAGTAATCGATATTCTTATTAACAACCTTGGGATTTTTGAGCCTAAAGAATATTTTAATATCTCTGATGAAGAATGGTTTAAAATGTTTGAGGTCAACATTATGAGTGGAGTTCGCCTGACGCGTTGGCACCTCAATCAAATGATTCAAAAAAGGGAAGGAAGAGTTATATTTATTGCAAGCGAGGCAGCCGTTATGCCATCGCAAGAAATGGCTCATTATAGTGCAACGAAAACCATGCAGCTTTCACTTTCTCGTAGTTTAGCGGAGCTGACGAAAGAAACAAATGTAACAGTTAATACGATTATGCCAGGTTCTACTTTCACAGAGGGCGTTGAAACAATGCTAAATACCCTTTATCCTAAAGAAGATTTGACAATGGAAGAAGCGGAAGCACGATTTATGAAGGAAAATCGGCCAACTTCTATTATACAACGACTTATTCGTCCAGAGGAAATTGCCAATTTCGTGACGTTTTTAAGTAGTCCACTATCATCTGCCATCAATGGTTCTGCGTTACGGATTGATGGGGGATTAGTACGCAGTGTATTTTAAGAAGTTTTCGATAATATAAATAATCAATAAGAGGCATTGGAATCTATTCCTATGCTTTTTATTTGTCTCCAAAGGGGAATTTACCAATTGGGGAGCTAAGAAGGAGCAATATCAAGAAACTATAAAAAACGCGGATTTCATTTTGAACTGCCCCGTAAAAGTTAGACACCGCGTTTTTTTAACTTGAAGGGTTATTCTGTTGGTCTTGGGCCTCTATTGCCCTGCATATTTTCAGAAGTTAGAATGGGCCGAACGGTAATGTCTCCAATGACACGGATTTGACATGATAGCCGTAGGCAGTCTTCATACAAATGCTCATCAATATTTTTAATAGCGAAGGCTGTTTTTTCTATTTTTGAAATGTCCTTATATTCACCAGCTAAAACCTCCACTCTACAAGTGGTACATTTTGCTTTTCCGCCACATTGATGAAATATTTCTATACCATTATCTTCAAGTGCTAACACTAATTTTTTTCCAGCTTCTACTTCAAATGTTTTTCCTCCAAATACAGTGACAAATGGCATCTAATAGTACTCCCTTCATAATATTCCTAATTGCTGGGGTTAACGAAGTAAGTGTTTTTATCAGTTTGTATTAATCTGGCTATTCTCATACAAGAAAATCACTTATTGACTAAAAGCTAAAATATTATACCTAGCAAGGATATTTGATTGCCCATAACCGTCAAAACTAACACCTATAAAAAAATTATACCTATCGATTTACGTCCAAATTCGGCATGACCGAGTTTCATTTCATGTTGCCTACTTCACAAATAAGGTTATGTCCAGAAGAAATGAAGCAGTGCCGAATCAATATCTAATTTCATAATGACGTTGAGATACTTCAAATTGGAATCAATTAGACAAAAAATGAACATACCAAAAGAAAAAATCAATAATATTAAACTGCGTATTAACATTTTTAATTTTTTTGATTAAATATTTAAGTTTTATTATTTATTTTTTTAATTACTTATTATATAATCAAATCAACTTAAAGAAAGGAACATGATTATGGCTTATCAAGTAATCACAAATTGTCCTGTTTGCAGTAAAACATTGAAAATTACAAAATTGCAGTGCTCGCATTGTCACACGACGATCGAAAATGAATTTGAATTATCGAAGTTGGCCTCCTTATCAAAAGATCAGCTTCATTTTGTGGAAGTATTTTTAACATGTAGAGGCAATATTAAAGACGTTGAAAAAGAACTGGGTATTTCTTATCCAACGGTTCGAGGCAAGCTTACTGATATTATTTCATCACTTGGATATGTACAGAAGAAGAAGAAAAATGAAGTAGACGAGAAAAATGTTGTTACCCTATTAGAAAATGGGGAAATTACAGCAGAAGAAGCCATTAAGCTCTTAAAAGAAGAATAGGAGGAATTGATCATGAAAGAGGAAATTGCAAGAGTATTATCGATGGTGCAAGAAGGAAAAATTGATGCGGATAAGGGTTCCGAACTAATTCAAGTCTTACAAGAAAAAGAAAATACAGGGAATAAACTTTTAGAAAAACCAACTAAATATGTAGATAAAACATTAAAAGTTCGTATTGTATCAACCGAAAATGATAACGTCACTGTCAATTTACCTATCAAGTTGGTCAAGGTGGTATTAATGGCTGGACACAGTATTGCAGCTAGTATTCCACAATCGGAAAAATACGTGAAAGATCTCGATATCAACCTTATAATGGAAGCCATCGAAAACGAATTAGATGGCCAAATCGTTGATATTAAATCGGCAAACGGGGATTCCGTTTCTGTATTCATTGACTAGTGACCGGCTGATGATACATGTCAAAGTGAAAACAAAGGATGTTCGGCTTACCATCCCAATCCCATATGCTATGTTAAACATAGTTATTGCCATTTTGTCTTCAACATTATTTCAGCGAAATATAAACAAATGGACAAAAGAATATTTCGAAAGAAAAAAACTGGACCTTACCTTGCCACCAATAGACAAAAAAACACTCAAGCCAATTGTCCAGGAACTGAAGAATTATAAAGGGATCATACTAGTAGATGTCAAAGCACAAGACGGCACAGAGGTAAAGGTTAAACTATAATTTATTGAATTACAAACACCACTTACATGTGAAATAGTAGGTGGTTTTTATATATATTAGCTACCAATAGACAGGTAATTAAGAAATCGCTCTCACGCACAACATTAAAAACAATCTCGGATTTTCATAGTTTCTGCCTGAAATCGGGCTGCTTGTCAAAATATAATATATTTTTATACATCTTTCATCCATTCCACCACCTTATTGACCATTCGTTTCTGATCAAAATAGCTACCGAAAAATCATTGAGAAGGAGAGTGGAGACTATTAAAATGAGTATATAAGTTGAAATAACTTCAAAATTGAACTATTCTAAAGGCGGTGATACGAATGGCAGATACACAATCACATGAAGCAATTTTATTTAATTCCATAATTTCTACTGCTGTACAAGATGAACTAAAGCAAGAGTTAAAACGATTAGGCTATACTGACTTAGCCCCAAGCCATTTTATGTTGTTATACATTGTGTACAAAAATGGTGGGCGCATACAAATTAAATGTATTTGTGATACAATGCTCAAACAAAAATCAACGATTACAGAAATGATTATCCGTTTAGTTAAGACTGGTTATCTTGTAAAAGAAGGACATAGTGAGGACAAACGAGTAATGTATGCTGTTGCAACTAAAAAAGCACTGGATGTCCAGAAATATTTTGAAGAAATCTTTGATCATCTTACAAACAAAATGTTTCATGGATTCAGTGAAGAGGAAAAAGCTACTTCTTTTACTTTACTCCAAAAAATGTTAGGTAATTTAAGTTAGAGCAGATATGTTCTAACTTTTATTTTCCCTTATAGTTCATAATTGAACTATTTGTTTTCTATCAGTGGTTTTTGTCCCATCAAAGCGTTGATGTATGTCGGTCATTGATAGGAATAAGTGATCTATCGTAAACATGGAAGTGTGAAAGAGATCAAATCCCCTTAAATGATTTATAGTCGGGCACTCGCATGATAGGCAACTGAGGGCTTAGGTAAATGAATAGCACGATAATCGTAATCATTGAATCGTCGGTGAGCAAATTGTTGGGCTAGGGGCGTCAGAAGATGCTGATTTATTAAGCGGAACGCCGATCCATCTATTAAAAAATTGAAGAAATGAGAGATAATAATGAAGGATTATTTAGTGAAAGGTTTAGCATATAACGGACAAGTTCGGGTTATAGCTGCAAGAACAGTCGATACAGTAGGGGAAGCACAACATCGTCACTATACATGGCCGACTGCATCAGCAGCGTTAGGACGTTCAATGACTTTCGGCGTGATGCTTGGTTCTATGTTAAAAAATGAAGATAAATTAACCATTCGTATAAATGGTGGGGGTGATTTAGGTACAATCCTTGTCGACGCTAACGCAAATGGTAAAGTACGAGGATATGTAACAAACCCGCAAACACATTTCCCCCTAAACAGTATTGGGAAATTAGATGTTAGAAGAGCCGTAGGAACAGATGGTATGGTAACCATTTCAAAAGATATCGGACTACAACAGCCCTTTGTAGGACAAGTACCTATTATTTCAGGGGAATTAGGGGAAGATTTCACATACTATTTAGCACAGTCTGAGCAAATTCCTTCCTCCGTAGGGGTAGGAGTTATCGTTAACCCCGATAATACAATCCAAGCAGCAGGGGGCTTTATTATTCAAGCATTACCTGGCACGGCAGCAGAAATTATTGAAGAAATTGAAAAGCATTTAGAAAGTATTCCAACGATTTCAGCAATGGTACGTGATGGTCTAACACCAGAAGAAATCCTAACAATGATTGTAGGAGAGGGCAATGTAAAAATTCTCGAAACACAAGAAGTCCTATTCCAATGCACTTGCTCAAAAGATCGCTCAACGAACGTGCTAGTAAGCTTAGGAAGCGAAGAACTCCAAGATATGATCAATACAGATGGACAAGCAGAGACACAATGTCATTTCTGTAATGAAACTTATCAATTTAACAAAAGTGAATTAGAGGCAATGCTAGAACAAGCCGTTTAATCTAAAGTACATTTTCAGCATTCGTAACTTAGCACGAAAAATATAGCAATACACTTCCATTATTAAAAATGAATGATGTCGATAAAAAAGGAACTGACTTCAGTTCCTTTTTTGTTTGCATAAAATTTTTTGTTCTAGGCTTAAACAGGCTCTTTATTAAGAAAAGCATTTTATTATATGATTAGCTAATAGGATTTGAAGGAGTATGATGATATGGAAGAAAAGAAAATAACATGGTTAGAACTTTTTTATGATTTGATTTTTGTAGCAGCTGTTTCAACTGCCACGAATGTATTACTACATGTTGAAAAAGGGGAAATACGCCCAGAGTATTTTTTGAAGTTTGTTTTAATATTTATCCCTATTTGGTGGTCTTGGGTAGGACAAACATTGTTTATTAATCGTTTTGGACAGGATTTTTTACACCAAAGGATTTTTACAATATTTCAGATGCTATTTGTCCTTATTATGACATCTAGCTTATCGGTTAACTTTGATCAATACTATTTGCCGTTTCTAATTGGCTATATTGGATTAAGAGCCCTTACAGCGATCCAATATCTAGTTGTTCAACGTTTTGAAGAAGGCAATAGGAAGGAAGTTGCTCACTATTTAGGTACTCGTTTTTGGATTGGCATAATCATATCCTGTTTTTCTATCTTATTTGATTCATGGATTCGTTATAGCATATTGTATATAGGCATTCTGATTGATATCCTTGTACCTTTTTGGGGACGTAAATATTTGGTGAAGGCTCCGTCTAATACATCGCATTTATTCGAACGTTTTGCTTCATTAACATTAATCCTTTTCGGAGAATCAGTTGTGAGCACCTTGTATGTGCTGCAGCCACAAAAAGGGGATTGGGATTCTATTTTATTTTCAATCATCTCGTTTATTTTAATTGTTTCGATGTGGTGGCAGTATTTCGAAAATGTCGAAAAGAAAGTGGACAAATCAATCGAAACATCAGGTCAGACCATTATTTATGGCCATCTTTTCGTATTAATGTCTTTGAGCATGATTGCCGCTTCCATCAAGCTTCTATTTCTAAATGAGGCTCGTTATGAATTTGATTTATATTTTATATTCGGCTCCGTATGCCTATATTTCATGACAACTACTATCGTTTTTCATCAATATAGGTTTAAACAAGATCGTTTATCGCTTTATCATTTAGCATTATTTATTGGGATCTTAGCCACTTTCTTTATTATTAATTTGATAGTAGTAGTGCCAAACGTTGTAATCATGGGAGAAATGACGTTGTTTTTTATGATCTATGCTAAATTAACAACGACTTGAATAGGATGCTATTGATCTTAACAAACAGCCTTACTTAAGTACTAAAAACTAAAATCGCTAAGGAATCTTGAAAGTATTTCATTAATCGTTTTCGACCTCCTATGAGCTAAAGAAGACGATATCAAATTTAATTGAATGAGCTAAGGCTACGGATGATCAACATTCGTAGCCTTTTTAATTTTGTAGATAGTAAAAAATCAAGATTCATCATATACAGTTTTTTGAAATTTTTCACCACGTATACTGAGCCATTAAAGTATAGATAACATTGAAATAGTAATAAAGGGTATGGCATATATTGAACTTTAATCCTCTAAAATAGGAGTGGGGCAAGTGAAAGATATCGATGCATTTTTAAAGAAATTACATTACTTTGATAAAAAATTTAAGGTATTTATCAATCAAAATTATGATCAATTAATGGATGAGTATTCAGCGTTGTGTGAAATAATCGATGAATATTCTTCCTTTATTATAAATCATGACAATGAAAGACAATGGACTAATTTAGAGCAATCCGTCGAGATAGTATCATTAGTTGAGAATCTAAGAAATAATTCTTCTGTTTGCGTCCAAATCATGGAAAAGTATCGAGCCTTAGTCTTAAGTAATGAGAATGAGGCGTTCACGGATTATTTTCGTAACATTGAAGATTGCATTGAAAAAGAATCTGTGAGTTTTCAAATGACTAGCCAGTCAAAGGTGCTCATGGTAGGATCTGGTTCTTTCCCTATAACATTATTAATGATTGCGGAACGAACAGGCGCTGAAGTTTTTGGTATTGATATTGATGAGGAAGCAATCCGGTTAGGAAAATATGTAGTAAGTAAATTGGGAAGTCATTTATCCATTCAAATTGACAATAAGACAGTAGAAGAACTCGGAGTTATAAAACAAATTAGTCATATTATTTTTAGTTCAACTGTTAACAGTAAATATGACATATTGGACCAATTATATGATGTAACAAATAAAGATGTACGTATTGCTATGCGTTATGGAGATGGGCTAAAGTCACTTTTTAATTATCCCATGCAAAAAGTAGACGAAACCAAATGGCAATTAATAGAGAAAATTATACATCCTCAAAGTGTGTTTGATGTTATTTTATATCAAAAAGTACAATGACTTATATAGATGAGGAGAAGGCTATGATTTATTTTAATAAGGTTTTACTGTTAGGAACAGGGCCAACTGTTATTCAATTAGCTGTGAATTTCAAAAATTATTTTAATGGTAAAGTAGCTATCGCAGGCCGAGAATCCTTGCGCTCTAAAATTTTCTTTGAAACTATTGTTCAACATCAGCTTGCCCTTAAGGTTTTTATACAAAATAATCACCATCAACCTGTCGCAGGAGAATGTACAATTGATGCGTTATTTGAGGGTTATCATACAATACACGGAATTTGGGATACGGTTGTACTAAGTGTTACAACAGACTCCTATCTATCCGTTTTAGCACAACTTGATGCCAAAGTGTTAAAGGAAGTTAGCTGTTTTATATTAATTTCTCCAACATTTGGCTCTAGTCATTTAATCAAAGGTTTCCTCAAGAAACTATCTCCCCAGGCTGAGGTAATTAGTTTTTCAACCTATTATGGGGATACAAGATGGTTCGATAACATCCCATCAAATGAAGTATTGACAACAGGGGTCAAGAAAACAGTTTTTATAGGTTCAACATATTCAAAATCGCAAAGATTGGATGAATTATCTTTATTATTTAATCGTTTAGGGATTCAATTGAAAAAAGTAGCATCTCCGCTCGAAGCAGAAACAAGAAATATTTCTTTATACGTGCATCCTCCCTTATTTATGAATGAATTTTCATTACAAGCAATATTTGGTGAGCAAAACACGCCAAAGTATGTATATAAACTTTATCCTGAGGGTCCTATTACTTATACAACGATCCGTTATTTATTAAATTATTGGAAAGAAATGATGGCGATTGTGAATTACTTCAATATTCAACCTCTAAATCTATTAAGGTTTATGGTAGATGATAATTATCCGTTACTCCCCGAAAGTATAGACCGACAAGAAATAGAGAATTTTATTCAACTTGAGTCCATACATCAAGAGTATCTACTCTATATTCGGTATGCATCCCTATTAATTGATCCATACTCTAAACCAAATCAAGAAGGTAAATACTTTGATTTCTCAGCAGTGCCTCTTAGAAGGATTTTTATTAATCATAATGAAGAATGGGATATTCCGAGAATGCCAAAAGAGGATTACTACCGTGTAAAAATCATTCAAGGGATTGCAAAAGCCCTGAAATTGAAAAGTCCAACGCTTGATCATTTTGTACAAACCTATGAAGAAAAATTGCAACAAGTAGTAGCTACATCTGCGCATAAAACATATTCAGAAGCCTTCGAAGTAAAATCCTTTTCACAAGATATAGAGATGATATGTAACGGATTAAGTAAAAACCCATAATAATTATAGGCGGTTCTGGCTAATTATAACTACAGCAAGAAACTCTGAAAGAAGCAAACTAATCTTCCTCAAAAAGGTTTAACGATGTAATCTGTAGAATAACTATCTATTAAAGACACTTTGTAAGGAGAGAAGTTATGCATAACTTATCAGGGAAGGTTATCCTCATCACAGGGGCAAGCTCAGGTATTGGGCTTGCCACCGCCGAATTGCTGGCATCTAAAGGGGCTAAAGTAATTATTAATTATCATTCAAATGTGAGTGGGGCCACGGAAGCCGTCCAACGTATTCTTGAAAATGATGGAAAGGCAATTGCCATTCAAGCTGATGTGATGAATAAAGAAGAAGTGAACACAATGGTTGAACAAGCTATTTCTTCATTTGGCAAGATCGACGTTTTAGTTAATAACGCTGGTGGTGGTCTCCGCCAAAGTACATTTATGGATATGAGTGAAGAGCTATGGGAAGAAACGTTCAAATTAAATGTTACTAGTGTTCTCTTATGCTCTCAAGCTGTTTTAAGACATATGATTCCCAAAAAATCTGGGAAAATTATTAATGTCTCTTCAGCTGCTGCACGAATCGGAGGGGCTGGAGAAAGTATTCATTATGCATCTGCTAAAGGAGCGATAAATACAATGACGATTGGCATGTCCAGAGAGCTAATTGACAATGGAATTATCGTAAACGGGGTAGCACCTGGGATGGTGGAAACACCTTTTCATGATAAATTCGCTCCTGGCGATAATCGACTTGAACGTATGGCTTCTACTGTGCCGATTAAACGGGCTGCCACACCTATGGAAATAGCAGAGGTAATAGCCTTTCTTTCTTCGGATGCTTCCAATTACATTCTCGGAGAAATTATTAATGTTAGTGGTGGGAGATAATTAAGCAGTCATATCTTATATTTAATTGGATAAAAATAAAAACCTATTAATAGCCTCACTATAATTACCTGTAGCAAGGCTATTAAAATTTTCACTTTAATATAGAGGTGACTGAAATCTATTTTAAACGAACTTTTTTATCACAAACCATTTAAATAAAAATATATCGTACAACACGGAGAAATTAGAAAATTTAATACATGCAAGTAATGATAGAAGAAGAGCGTATTAAAAAATGTAAAATCTCTGTTGAAAATGCACGCTGACGGATTGAATAAGATATTTTGTTTATCCTTCAACAATGGCAAGATATTTAGTTATTTTCCCTTCAATTTCAACGATTAAAATATCTCCTCTTTCCTTGGCGGAAAAAATCTTTGTCCCAATAGGAAGTTTATTTGACATTTCATCTTTAAAATCTGTATTTGTATTATTTTTTGTTTTTATTTCACCGATTTGAACATTTTTTGTTAAAGACAATTCATTCAGCCAATCAATATTAGTTTTGTAGATAATTCCATCATACTGAAAAATATCAGCCTCAGTATCTAATGTTAAAACTTCTTTTGCATCTATGCTATCAATTGATATTGTTGTAGTTTCCCCTTGAATATTGCATCCTGTAATCATCAATAAACCTAATACAAATAAACCATTGTATAAATTTTTTATTTTCAATCCTTTCACCTCTTTTATATAGACGTGTAACTTTTTCCAAAAGTTACAATTATAGTTTATAATAGGTGATAATGATGGTGTGTTAACGTTACTTTCCAAATCTAAAATGAATGCGCTTTAGAAACTCCAGAATGTAGTTCACACATCGCTGTGGAGGAATACAGTATCTGATGCACCGTATAGGCAAATCCATAGGTGTGCAGAAATTAAACTTCTATAGACATTTTAAAGAAAAAATATTGTTGAACATTTCTAAATTGAAATGCTTTTTTTACTAACTATCTAGTTGAAGGAGATAATTTTCTTATATCGAATATATTTCATAAGAATGGGAAATATTTCAAGACGAGGTGTTCGATTGAATAAGATGAGAACTTACACAGAAAGATTAGTTATTCGATTATTAGAAGAGGGAGATTATTCTTCTTGGCTCACCCAATATGAAAATCGTTTACCTTCGCAACATAAATACGATGAAGGTAAATTAGATATGAGCATTTGTACGAAAGAATGGGTTCCTGATTTAATTGCTAAACATCATCAGATGGCGATGGATGACAAAGTATATGTTTTTGGCGTGTTTAGAAAGGAAGATAATACTCATATTGGCTTTATAGATTTTTCTACAATAATGAGGGAAGAATTTCAATGGGCCAGGTTCGGTTATACAATTCATAACCACTTTTGGAGAAAAGGTTATGGTAAAGAGGCTGTAAATGCAGCCATAGATCTAGCGTTTGAAAAATTAAATTATCATCGCATAGAAGCTCATATAAACCTTGATAATATAGCATCTATAAGGTTAGCTGAAAGTGTTGGAATGATTTATGAATGCACAAGGAAAGGATTCATATACGAGGACGACAAATGGACTGATCAACTCGTTTACTTTATAAACGCAAAGGAAGCTTTTTAAGTAGACAACAACGTTGATGTGTATGGTCCACACGCTCCTAAGAAGAAAAAGTCATTCTTCGGATATAGTTATTGCAACAAATGAATTCAAAACACTTTTTTATGTGATGCTAAAAAGATATGGTGAGCAGCCATGGGGTAAATAATGAAGTGTGAGACATGAATTTAATTAGATTGTCTGTCTTCGCTAAAGGAGCTATTAGTTTAATAGCAAGAAAGGGGATCCATCTCATTTAAGTTGATCTTTATCGGATTTGGTTATTAAAGTAGAACATTTTTACTTAAACTAAAGCTGCAGGTTAGTATAAAAACACCGATTAAATGAAAATAGTCGGTGTTTTTTTAACTTGAGCAACTCTTATGCTGAAATCTATCTATAATAAGACCTGCATGATTAATCATCGCAGACAGCGTGATGTACCTGTAAAGACAAAGGTAAATAAAAATTTTACTGTCCCTATGAATGAATCCACCCGCAGTGACTATCGGTAAAAAGTCATTGGACTGGCAGGGTGATTATTTTATTAAATCTGATACGACCTGAACAATTAGAAAGAAAAAAATGATTGGTAATATTACTTGAATCCATTTTGTTTTGATAAAAGGAATAATCTTTAAACCTAAGAAAGAGCCAACAATAGAGCCAATTGCAACTGGAATGGCAATACCCCAATTAACAATGCCAGAAAAATAATAGAAGAGAAATGCACCTGTACAGCTTGAAAACGAGATAATTCTTGTTAACTCAACTGCTTTTAGATAGATATATTGTTTTTTTAAGAAATAGGTTATATTCATAAGAGCTGATCCTGGTCCAAAACCACCATCATATATTGAAATGGCAAACGGAATGAGCTTATTAATCGGTTGTTCCTGTGTTTCTTTTGTACCTTTTACAATCAATTTATTACTGCAAAGTACAACAATAAATGCGAAAATTAAGCTTATACATGCCACCACATTCATGATTTTTTCTGATAATAAGATGGCTAAAAATGCACCAAATACACCTCCTAAACTAGATACCATAATTAAAGAAGCGTATTTTTCTAAAGATAAATGTCCTTTTATGACAAACGAAACAACATTTGATAGAGCTGAAATGCCTGTCGCAAATTTATTGACTACAACAGTTGTATGAATCGGAATGCCAACCAGTAACATGGAAGGCATCAATATAAAGCCTGCTGCACCGAAAAGAACTCCTATTATGGCTGCGAGTAAACCAATAGTAAATAAAACAAACCCTTTTACTGTTACCCATTCCTGTAGTAAAATTTCCATCAAATCACCTCTATACTTAAATTACTGGTAAACTATACATAAAACAAATATATAAAAATTGCTTATTCATAAATTAAATTTATGGATAGAAAGGTGTGAATGACATGAATTTGCATGCATTGAGGATCTTTACGAATGTAGCAAAGCTTGGTGGAATTACTGCAGCAGCAAATAGTATGCTACTTAGTCAGCCAGCTGTCACCATTCAAATTCGGAAATTAGAAAATGAAATAGGGGCTAAATTGATTGAAGGCAAAGGACGTGGGATTCAATTAACTCCTGCAGGAAGGTTTTTATACGAGCAGGGAACTCGATTATTTTTTCTAGAAGCACAAGTTGATGAGAAACTAGGCAAATTTTTAGCAAAGGAAGACAAAATACATATTGCTTCCTCCTATATCCCCATTAATTATATACTGCCGTCGATTATAGCAAAGTACAAACTTGCTAATCCTCACATTGAATTTTTTGTATCGTTAGGCAATGTAAAATCTGTGGAAGAGCAAGTTCTGAATTATGAAGTAGATTTTGGGTTTGTCGTTCAAAGTAAAATTGGTCATACAGATTTACAGTTTGAAAAGATATTAGATATCCCATTCTGGTTTATTGTCCATCCATCACATTCTTTTGCAAATCAAACTGTTTCTATTTACGAATTATCAAATGAGGACTTTATTTTTCGGGAACGTGGCAGCTCGACACTCGATTTATTGGAAGCGGTATTTTACACATGCAATGCTCCCATGCCTAAATTAGGACTTCAAATGCAAGGCTTACATGAATCGCTTAAAGTAGTGGAAGCAGGATACGGAATGACTTTAGCACCCTCTTATAGTGTGACAGAGAGTCTATCAAACGGAAAACTAGCTCGAGTATATGTGGAGCAGACGGATATTCAGCAAAGTTTATTTATATGTACACGCAAATCTGATATAGATGAATATCCATTTATTCAGTTTTTGAAAACTCATTTAAATACATTAAAGTAACCAAATTGAGAACATGGTATGCTGATTTCTCGATGGTCTATTGGGATTAATATCGTCCTATCCCTGATGAAATGAAGAAACAGCAAATTAAGATTCATGGTCGTTATCTCAAAATCATTTTTTTAAGAAAGGGTAGAGAGGTATGTTATCATTTCCATTTGCTACTAGCCAAAAAGAAAAATTAGCTATTATTAATGAATTAAAAGAGCGATTATTGATTGCCCATCCCACAAATATCTTTGCCATTGGTGTATATGGCTCAATGGGATTAAAAAATGATTTGCCTTATTCTGATATTGAGTTGCATGTAATCACAACTGATGAAGTAGTCATTAATAGCCACGAATTTATTTACGACAAATTTAAAATAGAAGTTAGTGTGAAGCAAAAACAAACGTTTTTTAAGCAAGCAATAAAGGTGGATGATTCATGGGCCATCAAGGCGGGGGTTTTTATAAATATTTTACCTATTTATGATCCACAAAACATATTCGCAGAAGTTCGAAAACGCCCTTTACAAGTTTCTGATGCTGCAATTCGAGAAACGATGAAGGAATTTATGATTTGGGAGCCTTACGAAACAATTGCTAAAATAAGAAATAACTTCATTGCTCAAAACTATTCTTATATACCTTTGGGAGCGAAGGATTTAACATGGCAAACCGCAAAAATGATTGGTCTCGCAAATAGGAAATATTATAGTACACGTGCTAGAACTTTTGAGGAATCACTAGCAATGGATTCTAAGCCTAATGGATATGTTGCTCTAGCTAAAAGTGTTATGAGTGGCGACCTAAGCGATATCGAATACATCTACCAGTTATGTGAAAGCTTATGGATCGGTTTAAATGAATGGTATGAAAAACTTGGCATTAAATATAGAGTTCACGAGCTTCCTTCATTTGAATAGTAAGCAATGAATGACATTAAAAAAGGTCTATGAAGAGCCATGCTGCTCAAAACCTGAAGCATGGTTCTTTTTTTACCTTTAAAAGCGAATAAATGAGAGATTGGGGTAGGCATCGGTATGAGAATAACCAAAGGACTAACTATTGGCATTATTTTCGGGGTTTGTTTATCGTTTAGTATTTCCTTTATATTTATGTTGGTCGCACAAAGATTAGCCGGTGGCATCCCTTCGTTATTTGGCGAAAGTTGGCTATACTACTCAACGATTGTTCCCTTTGTACTCGCCTTTGCGATATTAGGATGTTATTTCACCAAAAAAGAAAATGTCTCAAACAAGAAACTCTGGTTAATAAGCTTACTAACGGCATTATTTATCACACTATATAGCGGAACTTTTGGAGCTGTTACAGGTGAATATATTGTTAGGGTATTGATTCGAGGAGGAGAATACAATTGGCAAATGTTAATTGGTGATATCTTTCTTTGGGGTTCAATATATGCTTTTATTTTACTTCCTCTCACTACACCATTAGCACGTCTGATAATCCATGTATACATTGAATTACTTAAAAAATATAAAATAGCATCTTGAACTAGTAGGAAGATTCTTTTAATAAAGACTGATAAATAAATAGATTGCCATATAAAAAGTCACAGGGAGTGCTGCATATGGAAAACTTAGAAGATCTTTTGCCAAGGCATAAATTTGATAATGAACGAGTAGAAATGATGAAAGAAATGGATAGAGCTAAAATATTGCCTTTACTACCTAACCTCCTAGAATGGATTCAGGATATGAATTGGCCGGTGGCACCAAGCGTATTAGAATTACTTTTAACTTTTCCAGCAGAAATTGTCCCACACGTGCAGGATGTTTTATCTGCAGAAGATGAAAACTGGAAGTGGTTTATTTTGCACTTTTTGGTTATCGAATTACCAGTAGAGTCAAGAATTCAATTTAGAGAGTATTTAACAAGAGTAGCTGAAACACCTACACATGATGAACGCGCAGAACAACTTGATGAAATCGCAAAAGAAATCTTGGAAACAATCTAAAAAAATTCCCTTTTTCAATTAAAAGGAGCGAAGAGGGGTGTGTGTGCTATAAATTGTTGGAGGCGATTGTTTTTTAAAATCCTGACTGCGGATTAATAACGAACTTTATAATACAAAGAAAAATGAAACGTTCGTATTTATACTTAGTAAATGCTATTCCTCCATCAGCTGGATACTTCTAGTATTGAATAAAACACGAACATTGTAATTGAACTACCTGTCCCAAATCTTTTGGAATGTTGTAAATAAAGAAATAAATCGAGGTGCAAATATGCTTTTAAATGACTATATGAATGAAAATTTTCCTTCGTTAATCCTTAAACCACCTTTGTTTTATAACTGGGCAATCGGCATACGGTTTGAGCTAGGGGTAGATTGGGATAGTGAATACAATTATGAAGATAATCTTTATATACAGGAGGTTTATAAAAGGGCTGTCACGCTGTTCGAATCACTTCATTTACAAGGCGAGGAAATTTTAATTGTAGTTGATGTGAATGATATTGGTGATGGAAAATCCTATAAGCACAAAGGGAGGATTTTTTCTCCATTTATCCATGATAAATCAATCTTATATAAATTGAAACATACAGAAATGCCTTATATTTTCCCCGATGATGATGAGGACGGAAAATATAAAACACATAGGTTTACTCTTGAATGTAAAATATCTGATTTGAAGTACATTTCATTGTTAAAAGCAATATGCAATCAGGATTTAGGAATCCAACCAAGTATTTTTCATAGGATATATTTTTTAAATATCAAAAGGAAAACCATTTTTCACGTTTACGATGATAGAGGATGTGATTTGCTTGCTACCTCAACTGAATCTATACGAGACTTTTATCATGCATTTAATGATTGGATATTAGATTATGACAAAAACGAAATAGATAAATTGTTTAAATAATCCTTATTGAACTAACAGAGTAATTTAGAAGAGGAGAATAATTTACATATTTGGGGTATATTTTTATAACTAGCGTTATGATATTTTAATATTTATTGCCAAAATTTATAACAGTTTTTACTTAACTGGCATTTATAGTATGCTAACTAGTAGGAAGGAGAGGATATTATGGTTAAACAACTAATCGTCGGTGACACAATGCATGAACTGACTACTACGCGTCGCATTCTGGAACGCTTACCCGAAGAGCATATGTCATGGAGGCCACATGAGAAATCGATGACGCTTGGCGAGCTGGCAACGCACCTAATTAACTTGCTAAACTGGCAAATTGCGATTCTTCAGTACCAAGATTTTGATCTGTCGACCGTGCCACTGCGACGGAAGCCTTTGGAAAAACAATCTGAAATTCTAGAAGAGTTTGATGCAAACGTCGGCAAATTAGAAAAATTACTCGCCGAATGTGATGAACAATCACTCGGAGAAGAATGGATGCTTCGCCATGGTGACCATATCATACGACGTGAGCCACGAGCGATGGCGTTACGTACGTTCGGAATAAGCCATATGGTCCATCACCGGGCGCAGCTTGGGGTTTACTTGCGTCTTCTCGATATTCCCGTGCCAGGTTTCTACGGTCCCTCCGCTGACGAGGAAACCCAATAAACTAAATTTCTTGATCCGATAAGTGTAAGGACGTACGTATAAAATCAAATTTTGTACAGATAGCATTCACCATTTTTAAAAAACTGTTATATCAAAAAAACAAGCATAACTCCTATACTAGCTTTGGTATGGGAGTTATGCTTGTTTGAGATTGAATTATTGCCATTACATAATTTGATACTGGTCTTTGGTAAAAGGACATGCACGATATCAATTATTTGATGAAAGGTAAGTAGCAGAGGATAGTTGAATATAAACATTTACTATAGTTGATCATATCAGCAAGGATGATGAAGATTCAATAGATGAAAGAATCAAAAGTTTTGTACAAGAACTTAATAGTTTATTGTCAATTGGATGATTAAAATGTGCTAGATTGGATCTTTTATAATAATTATTTATTAAACCTAAGTTAAATGGATGGTCAAAAAATTTTCGAATTGGATGGTGATAAAAAATATAAATCCTTTATCATTGAAAGGTGGAGAATCAAACAATGTTAGAGCCTAATTTTCAATTATTTTTTATAAAATATTGTCAAATGAAGTTCATATATAAAGTAATTTCTCCAAAATGATAAATTTACTGAAAGAGTTGATAGGATATGACAATGAGTTTGATGATTACGATAGTGATTGGATCTATTATTAAATTATTAATGAGCCCACCTAGTGCTGCTGTGGCATGGCTATTAAGTAAATTTGAACTTCATAAAGAGCTTGATTCAAAAGATGTTACGGTAACATTTAATGGAATGAATTTAGAAGAGCAAGAAAAAAATAAATTTATAGACTATTTTAACAAAGCATTCTTTTTGAAAAAATATTATATATTTCCTGGCAATGAAAAATTATTTTTACAGCCAGAAACTAATGTTACGCCATTCGTCATCAATGTAAGAAGAGGCAAAAAAGATGTTAATTTCTTTATTTTCAATTACGACAATCACGTTGATGTAGTCAAGAAGTGCAAAGAAAAAGTTATTTCATATAGCCTTAGTTCCGAATCTCTACAACACTTTACCATTGCAACTTCAAATGCAAACCATTGAAATAAGGTTTTTAAAAATTAGGGATTCGTCATTGCGGCAGAATCCCTTTTTTATTTGGAATTACACGGTTTAATACTATTTTACTTGAAAATAACCCCTGCAAAAAACGGCGTTTTTCGGTTTAAGTGCAATTAAAAATGAATTAATAATATCTGAGGAGGCAATCAATGCGTTTATCCAACTTACAAATAATATGATTGATTTGATATTACTTGGTACATAAAACGACAGTATGGCTGGGATGACTGATAATAGAATAAAGGGCAAGCTCATAAAAAACCAAAATCTCGTTTTGGATAGGACTGCGTTTGTATTTAGCCAAAAAAATCCGCTAAAAGTTAAGCTAATATCGCCTTTTTTGTTGACGGTAACAATATGAATATATTCGTGAATGATGAAGACAGAAATACCGATTATCAAGAGTGAAAAAATATTAATATGCGTGAAACCTGTTTCAAAGAAAAAAGGTATCAGAAAAATGATGAACTGAAGTAGATAGACAAACTTCATATAATGTTTACGATACCAATTATTCTGTATGAAAGGCGTCCAATCTGACAAATTCATATCTATCTGTGGTAAGTGCCGAAACCAAAATATTATAATCGTTTCCCCCCTTTATTTAAATTTAACACTGCACTGTAGTTTTAATGTAAAAAATTACAAATTCCCCTTATTTATATTAACATAAAATCCCATGAAATAATTCAGAAAATTTGATTTATCCTCCCAACAGAACCCGTTAAGAAGTTTCTTTTTTTATAAATGACCCTATTATACAAAACCAAATAATCTTGTGAGTAAATACACTCAAACTAATCTAATTATTTAGCCAAAAAAGGGAGGATAAAACTAGTATAAAGTAAACAAGTGAGACTTCTAGTTAGCGGTATGTAGTAAAATGCGAAAATCTTGTGGTAGGATAGATGGTTAATTTGAAAATTAATTAAAGTTCAGACTTTGATGTCCTTGTACAATTCGTTTAGACATGCCTATCCATTTGAGCTATCTGAAATTCTTGTTTATATTCACTTATGTCTAAGAAAAGGGCAAGGGAGTGAGAATAATTAGTGTAAAAAAAATACAATATTGTAATTTGATCATTGACGATAAGTAATTCAAGACATACAATAAAAATGACACTAGTGTCATTTTTATTGTATAAGGAGGGTACTATGCCAAAAGTCAGTCATGATTATGTAATAAAAAAGAAAAAAATCATTTTAGAAGCAGCTTTATCAGTGTGTAAAGTTAAGCCGCTCTATGAAATTACGATGAGAGATATTATTAAAGCATCTGGAGTAAGTCAAGGAGGCATTTATCGCTATTATTCAGATTTAGATGAAATACTTGTTGCGATTATTAATCAAGCTAATGCAAATGCTGACTATAAGGATGATGTAGATGCCATAATTGAAAACAGTGAAATTCCTAAAGAAAAGTTAGGAAAATTATTTACTTTTCTCGGTGAGTACATTAAAGAAAACCTATCAACGGTTGGCAAAATACATTTTGAACTTACAATCTTGTTTGCGAACAATCCAGAGAGACAAATGAAAATTTTACCCAACATTACTGAAAATGAAAGTGGACAATACTTGGTCGAGCGAATATTTAATACGATTCATGAAGGTATTTCATTAGGTAGCTTTCAGCCTGAAGTAGCACTAGAAGATTTATTTACTTTTATTATGACTTCCATTGATGGAATAGTAAGAGATGTTGTTTTACAAAAATGTTACGGTATGTTCCAAAATGAACAAGTACATATTGATGAGATTCGACTAATGAATACTTTATGCAAGTCTGTACAAGCATTGTTGGGTTGTAAATGAGGGGGAAGCATATATGGGGAAAGAGGTAGGTAGGTTTCTATTCTATACATTTTCTTTGTCATGGATTCTTTGGGGCGGTTTAGCAATTTTAACACAATTCAATCTGCTTAAGTTTGGCACTACATTTTCAATAATATTATTTATTCTTGGCGGTATTGCACCTGGTATTAGTGAGATTTGGCTAAAAAAGAAGTATAGTTCTAAAGAAGAATTTAAGTTGTTTATTAATAATATTAAGAATCCTAGACATCCATTGGCATGGTATATATTTACTATTGGACTTGCGTTTGTAGCTTGTTTTTTGCCAACTCTATGGGGAGGCGCATCTATGGAGAAACCCCTATATCTAGTATTAATTAACTTTCCTATTATGATTATCGGTGGGGGTTTGGAAGAGATCGGCTGGCGTGGATATTTACAGCCTACATTGCAAAAAAGATGGTCGCCATTCACAAGTACACTCATAGTCGGAGGGATTTGGGCAATCTGGCATCTGCCGTTATGGTTTGTAGTTGGTTCAAATCAAACGAGCATGAATTTTCTGTGGTTTACTCTAATTGCTTTGGCATTATCATTTTTAATGACAGTCATATATTTATACACGAAAAGTATTTTTCTATGTATTATTTTCCATTCATTAATTAATTCATTTTGGGAAGTGTATATTCCAAATACAAATGTTTCATCTGGTTTATTTACACTTTTGTTTGCACTAGTTATTTTTACTGCATTAGAAATCTATCGAAAGAAGATTTCCACTAAAATCATCAATTCTGCTGAATCAAATGAGCGTATGTTTTGAAACATACTCGTTAAATGATGATAATAATAGCGCTCCTGAACAACAGGTGGCGCTATTTGACGCTTACCTTTATTCTTGCTTCGCCTTTATATTGAGCGGCTTCCTCGGATGAATCCTCATTTTTTGGTATAATAAAATACAGATTTTTAAGAACGGAGCAATTGATATGAATGGAGCGCAAAAAGCGTTTTTTGAGGAAAAGGAGCGTTCACTTGGTGTTCGTCTAAATGATGTGCAGATGCAGGCGGTGTTACAAACGAATGGGCCGCTGTTACTATTGGCATCTCCCGGTTCAGGAAAAACGACGACGATAATTATGCGTATTGGCTATATGATTGAGGCGCTTGGTGTGAATCCTTCTCGCATAAAGGCTGTTACGTTTAGTAAGGCTTCAGCCGGCGATATGAAGACACGTTTTGCAAAGTTTTTCCCGCATTTGCCACAGGTTGATTTTTCGACGATTCATAGTTTAGCATTTCAGGTTGTGCGGCAGACACTTGAACGTCAGAACATTTCTTATGGCATTATTGAAGAATCGGACAAACCTGGTGTTGTTTCAAAAAAACGAGTGCTTCGTGAGATTTTTGAACAATTAAATGGCTCAAAAATTACCGAAGATCAGTTAGACGAGCTACTGACGTACATAACGTTTATCAAAAATAAAATGCTGCCAGAACAAGAATGGGCAATTGCCGATGTAAAGGTACCAAGAAAAGTCGAGATTTTTCAGCGTTATGAGGAATATAAACGCACGGGAAGTGACCGTTTGTTAATTGATTTTGACGATATGCTTTTAATGGCGAATGATATTTTCACGAAAAATCGAGAGGTACTGGCGCAATACCAACGCCGCTACGATTATTATTTAACGGATGAAAGTCAGGATACGTCGCCAGTTCAACATGCGATCATCGCGAAACTCGTTGCAGTCCATCAAAATTTATGCGTAGTGGCAGATGAGGATCAGGCCATTTATAGCTGGCGTGGTGCAGAGCCAGATTATTTGTTGAATTTCCAAAAGCATTATCCAGAGGCGCATGTTTTACTTATGACGCAAAACTATCGTTCATCTGCAACAATTGTAGAGCCAGCCAATCTATTCATTCAGCGAAATAAAAAGCGTTATAACAAACAAATGTTTACGCAAAATCCTGCAGCAGAGCCAATTTCGTTTAAAATCCTTGAGAATTACAATGTACAGGCCAAATATTTAGCGAACCAGTTGATAAATCTGCCTAAGCTCGGCTCCACGGCTATTTTATATCGAAATAATACATCTGCCATTCCGCTTATGGACGCATTTGACAGAGCAGGCTTGCCTTTTTATATGAAGGATTCCACGATTCGCTTTTTCACACATTGGGTCGTGGAGGATATTATGAACTTCATGCGTCTAGCGTACAATACAAAAAATATTGGGGTATTTGAAAAAGTTTACAGAAAAATGAATGCTTATATTACACCAACGCAATGGCAGGCCCTTCAGAAAGCGCCGGAGGAAGACTGTGTATTCACACAATTGTTACAGCATGTTAAGTTACAGGATTATCAGCCGGAATATATTAAGCGTATTCGCAAAACGTATGATAGTATTCAATTTGATAAAACGACGCCAACAGCCATGCTAGAACATATACGTTATGACTTTGGTTATGAGCGAACCTTAAAGAAAATGAGTGAGAAACTCGGTTTTAATTATGAAAATTTACTAGATATTGTGAATGTACTTGGTTTAATTGCCCGTCACACGCCGACAATGACCGAATTTGCGGGTCGTTTGAAGCAACTTGAAAATTTAGCACGATCCTCTCATATAAAAAATGAATTGAATACCATTACACTGACAACATTGCACAGTTCCAAAGGCTTAGAATTTGACCGTGTGTATTTAATTGATTTGATTGAGGGGATTTTCCCTAGTGAGGCAGAAGAAGAAATCGAGGAAGAAACGCGGCTCTTTTATGTCGGAATCACACGTGCAATTCGCCATTTGGAGTTAATTTCGTATAGTAAGCGATTTAAAACAAGTGTGGTACCATCGACTTTCATGAAGGCGTTAAAACAAATCGTCTCTCCGCAGGAATTGCCAAAGAAAGCGCCGAAAAGTTCGCGGAGAACAATGAAGCAATACCGAAACGAGCGGACGATTACAACAGAGTCAATGTTAGTCGTTGGCTCAAAAGTAAACCATGTGATTTTTGGAGAAGGGGAAATATTAGCCGTTTCGAGTAGCACGATTGAATTGTCATTTGCTACTGGGATTAAGCAGTTTATGACGGATACATGTTTACAGCAAGGCTATTTAGAAACGGTGGAAGATTAAATGTACTGAACTCCATCTGGACTTGCAATTTTAAAAATAGATCGTATTTTGAAAAGAATAAACTTTAATATAATGTTCTATCAATCAAAAGCCTCCCGCGAAATGGGGGGCTTTTTTGTATGAATAAGTCAATTCTTGATTCAATTTCAACTATCATTCTACTATAGGGGAATAAAATGGGAATGAAGCGCAGAACTTAATGGTTTCCTTCAATGCGATTTAAGTCGTAATTATTTAGTAAAGGACACGCCATAAATAAAATGTAGCGTACGATTCCCAATTTTTCCATGGCAACGATATTTCTAAAATCTCATCTTTGGTAGGCTTTCGGTTCATACTATGCAATATTTTTATCGAATTAATAAGGCCCACGTCATCGATTGGAAAGGCTGTCTGGAACCTGAGGCAGCGCATTAAAACATAATTGGCTGTCCAAGGACCGATTCCCCGTATTTTTATTAAGTTTTTTTCAGCATCTTTAAAGTTCAGTTTCATTAATTTTTCTTTCGATAATTCCCCACTTGCCATTAATCTAGCAATTCCAATGATATATTCACTTTTTTTTACTGTCATTTTAATATTTGCTAGGTCGGTAGGTGTTAATTGTGCAATTCGATCGTACGATGGGAACACCCAATATTTTTTACCATTCCATTCGATAGCATCGCCAAATTCTTCTACAAATTGCTTCTTTAAGGCGTACGCAAAGGCTAAGTTAATTTGCTGCCCTAAAACTCCCCAACATAAAGCTTCAAATAAATCAGGTATGCCGACAACTCGCAATCCATAGAATTTTCGGGCAGGCATTTTAAGTAATGGGTCTGCTTTTGCCATTTCATAAAATGGTGTTAAATCGTTATCAAGATCAAACCATTCATGAATATATTTGACAATCTCTTCTCGTTTACACTTTTCAATTGGCCTAGAATCATTTAGAAATTGAACAACCATTTGTTTATTATCCCGTACACTTACTTGTATTAAGGACCGAATGTCCCTAATGGCTATAACTTTTGTAATGATATCGTTCTCAATTTCATACATACATTCATTTTTTTCCCTTGTTAGATAGCCTAGGTTTGTATTCAAGTCGAAATGTTCAGGTAATGTAATTATAATCACATCATTGATTTCATGCCATGTCACTTTCCATTCTCCTTTACAAACTATTTATAAGATAACTAAAACTGATTGGAGTTTTACTTTATCACAAAATGATCTTTATTAATTTTGTTATCTTGCTATTACATTCTAAACACCTTATTTTTTTCTATTGTTGAGGTTATAGTGTTAGTTATCAAGAATGCTAAATAGGAGTGGAGAAAAATGATTCAAGATATAAAAACACGAGTCGAACGCTTAAATTGGGGGTCCATTCAAAATGAATTAGATAAGCAAGGATTTGCAAAGCTTCCGCCGATTTTAACAAAAGAGGAATGTGATTTCTTCATAAAATTGTATTGTGACGATGAGTTATACAGAACGACAATCAATATGACGAGATATCGCTTTGGAAATGGGGAGTACAAATATTTTTCCTATCCATTACCTGAAATCATCCAAAGTTTAAGAGAGTCATTTTATCTCGAATTGGCCAAAACAGCCAATCGATGGTTGGGTTATTTAAAGAAAAAAGAACATTTTCCAGAACTGCTTGAAGATTTTTTGAACACCTGTGAAGAATTTGAACAACCTAGACCGACACCTTTACTATTAAAGTATGAAACAGGTGGTTTTAATTGTTTGCATCAAGATTTATATGGCGACATATTTTTCCCGTTTCAAGTAGTATTTGTATTGAACCAACGAGATTCAGACTTTTGTGGTGGAGAATCTCTATTAGTGGAACAAATTCCTCGTGCTCAGAGTCGGGGACATGTCATTACTTTAGAGCAAGGCAGTGCGCTAATCTTTCCTACTAACCATAGACCTGTGCTAGGTAAAAAAGGATATTACAAAAATACGGTTCGTCACGGAGTAAGCACGGTTACTTCTGGAGAACGATACGGTCTTGGAATCATTTTTCACGATTCTAAATAAAAAATTAAACTTCAATATCTTGCTATTTCATTCCTAGAATTATACATTCTGAATTTATAGAGAGTATATTGTAGGGAGAGGTGAGATTAATGCCGGATAGAATCACTAACGGACAGAAAGAGAGCCATGATCATAGAACTTTGAATGATGTAGAAATGATAACAGATGACAAGTGGCAAGCAATTATAAATAATGATACAGCGTACAATAATCAATTTTTCTACGCAGTAAAGTCAACAGGGATATTCTGTAAACCATCCTGCAAATCACGCGTCCCGAAAAAAGAAAATGTATGCATTTTTCCAAACGCAGAACAAGCTCTCCGTGCAAATTTTCGCCCTTGTAAACGTTGCAAGCCCACTAATGAAAATCTGCCTGATAGTGAGTGGGTTGAATTAATTACTGAATACATTGATAAAAATTTCACTGAGAAATTAACGCTAGAATCGTTAGCCAATATTTGTCATGGGAGTCCGTATCATATGCATCGAACCTTTAAAAAGATTAAAGGCATGACGCCAGTTGAATATATACAACAAGTGAGAGTACATGCGGCTAAAAAGTATTTGATTCAGACAAATAAAGCGGTTGGAGATATCGCCATATGTGTGGGTATGGCTAACACGCCTTATTTTATTACTTTATTTAAAAAGAAAACGGGACAGACACCAGCACAATTTCGTCAAATGAGTAAAATGGAGGAAAAGTACAATGAAAACAAAGAATAAACCAGCCCTTTATTGGTCTTTACTAAAGTTTAAGGATTGGCATTTATATATTGCTTCAACGTCAAAGGGGCTTGTATTTGTTGGTTCACAGAACAAACCATTCGAGGAATTATTCGAATGGGCCAAGAAACGCTTTCCAGGAAGTCCTCTTGTTGAAGATGATGAAAGGCTTGAACCCTATGTCGTTGAAATCAAGCAGTATCTAGAAGGAAAGCGGAAAACCTTCACTGTTCCATTTGAGTATGTAGGTACGCAATTTCAGCTAGCAGTTTGGCAAGTACTTTGTGAAATTCCTTATGGACGGACAAAATCCTATTCCGACATTGCCAATGCTATGAATAACCCAGCAGCTGTTCGTGCTGTAGGAGCGGCTATTGGGGCTAATCCAGTATTAATTACTGTGCCGTGCCATCGTGTATTAGGAAAAAATGGTTCATTAACTGGCTATCGGGGAGGATTAGAAATGAAGACACTACTCCTAGATCTGGAAAAGCGAGCTTTATCTAGCGATGAATAATCATTGCCGACAAGAAATGGAGGTGCCATCATGAAAAGTGAATTATTCTATAAAAATCCCAAAACCATGCTGAATAAAGGGACTGGCTTTCTTTCTGGATATACGCATTCACTTAATCCTTATACAGGTTGTTCATTTGGGTGTTCTTATTGCTATGTACGCGAAATGCCTGTATCTCTTTTTCGGGAAGGCGAATGGGGAAATTGGATCGATGTTAAAAACGGAGCAGCGAATATATTAAAAAAGGAGCTTCATCGCGCTAAGGCAAAAGGGAATGTAACCATTTTTATGTCATCAAGTACTGATCCGTATCAGCCAATAGAGCATAACGAAAAAGTGACGCGATCTTTACTAGAAGTTATGGTAGAAGATCCTCCTGACTTCCTTTTAGTACAGACTAGAAGCCCACTTGTAAGTCGAGATATCGATTTGCTGCAACATTTTAAAGATAAAGTTCGTGTAAGTATGACAGTAGAGACTGATAGGGAAGATATTCGCAAACATTTTACGCCCTTTGCTCCGCCTATTCCAGCAAGGCTTAAAACACTCCAACTGCTTGCTGAATGCGGTATTCCTGCGCAGGTTGCTATCGCACCCGTTTTACCGAGTAGCGAGCGATTTGCAGAAGTATTGCGTCCTTTGGTTAACCGAGTATGTATAGATGATTATTTTATGGGGGACGGCAGTGGCGGTAAACGAACACACAAAATGGGCTTACAAACGTTATATAGAAATCTGCAAATGGAAGAATGGTATCATCCATCCGTCTATCAAATGGTTTATAAACGAATGCTACAGTATTTTTCGGAAGATGAACTTTTCATAAGCCAGAAGGGTTTCGAACCTTGATCTAACGTTCGATAACAAAATGGAAATCATCTATTATCAACCTTTGACCTTCTCAAAGGAAGAGATCTGTCCAATTGCGAAGAGGGCAAGCATCTCTTCATAGAGATAAGTTCAGCTCTTAATTATAGGCATAGTGCTAGTGCAGCTATGCCTGCGCAAACTTTTTAGTAACTAATAGACTTTAATTACTTCAATATATCTATACATTCCACTTAACATAACTGGGTCATCCTTTATAATTTTGAGCCTTTGTTCATTTTGGCTAAACAATTCCTCAAAACTTCGACCAATATCGGTTCCTAATATGCTTATAAAAGGCCTTACCAGTTTTTTTGTTAGTGTTATTTTTTGATTTTTAGGAGCAAATTTATCAAAGATTAAAATTCTTCCGTCCTTCTTTAAAACTCTTATCATCTCTCTAAAGCATTTATTTTCATCAGGAACGACAGAGAGTATTAAACTCGCTACAATATAGTCAAAAGATTCATCCTCAAAAGCCATTTTTTGAGCATCCATTTCTAAAAACTTGATAGCAGAGCGCTCGAATTTACTTTTAGCTTTATCTAACATATCAGGAGAATAATCAATTGCTGTAATATCATAATCAACATAATTGATTAATTCTAAATCCGCTCCAGTCCCAATACCTACATATAAGATTTTTTGCTTGCTTTGAAAAGGTACTTCTTGAAAAATCTTTTTTCTAGTCTTTAAAAACATACCTGTATTAAAGAATTTATCATAGAAGGAAGAGCCAATTTTGTAAATAAGCTTGTTCCACGTATTATTCATTATGCCATCCCATCTTTCATTCATAAATTTGAAGCATAGTAGATTTCTTATTGAACTATCAAAGCAGTTTAGTTGAATAAGGGAACAGAATGCGGCTAATTTATAACTGCTAAACTTAAAGGTTAGTTCCATAGAGTAAAGAAGTTATTTAAAATAATAGGAACTAGGAGAATAACTTATAGAATTTTCCACACCCCTACAGCTTTCTGTACGCTTTTGATTTTCGCAATTCTGACATTATCCTCGGTCAAACGCAATTGAAAATGACATAGTCACTGGTATTTGTGGAGTTTACTGCATCAACCGATCGTAAGCGCGGTAATAAAATACCGTTTACGTCAGACGAAATATCTTTATTAAAGGCAATAAGGACGTACAAACAATTTACCACTACGAAAAAAGAATTATGCTGATGTAAGTTAATGGACAGAATAATTATAATGCTTTCTTTGAGCATACTCTAATTTCATGTCTAATACCGTACTAATAATAAATTTTAAGGAATTAATTATTAAAATCTAAGCGTTTTGTTTACTATTTACATTGTTGATTAATTGTTGAAATCAATCTGATTTAGTATGCTATTTACAATGGGATTATCTTTTACTCTTCAAAAACGGAACCCTTTAAACTTTGACAAGGGGTTTTATTTTTAGAAGTCTTTAGGTAAGTATTTGAATTGGATGTTTTTATTAGCAAGCGAAAAAATCGGCAAAAATAAATTCTGAAATTCAAAATCTGATTAAATCTAATATGTATATAGAAAAATTTAAGAGGTTGATTACATTGATGAAAAAAGGAAAAAAATCAAATTATTTAGCGAAAATTTCTTTAGGAGTTATGGGTGCAGGCTTTCTCATAACGATTCCTTTTCAAGAAACCCTCATGGGGAGATTATTACAAGGGGGATTTGAGGCAGGACTTGTTGGAGGATTAGCAGATTGGTTTGCTGTAACAGCTCTTTTTCGCCATCCAATGGGTATACCTATTCCACATACCGCATTGCTTCCAAAAAACCGAAATAGAATGATTACAGCTCTTATATCCATGCTTGAAAAAGATTGGCTCACTAAAGAAAGTATTAAAGAGAAAATCCAACAAATTAATTTTGCAGATAAACTAATACAACTTGCTGAGATTGAATTGTCATCAGGTACTTTGAAAAGAAGAATTAGTTTGATTCTCAATGAGATCATTAATTTAGTAAATGTAGAAAAAATAGCTCCGTTTATTGAAAAAGAGTTAAAGGAGTATCTTCATTCTTTAAAAGTAGAAAAAATTCTTGAATCTATAATTACTCAAGCACTAAACAAAAAAATAGATGAAAAAGCTTTGAACTTTACCTTGACTGAAACCGAAAAGTGGATGTCAAAAGAAGAAACAAAGCAAAAAATAGGAAGAATGGCCAAACAATTACTTGATAATATCGAAGTAGATGGCTTTTTAAGGGTAGCAATTAGTTCTTTTCGTAATTTAATAACGGAGGAAAAGCTCGGAAATATGCTTCAACCATTTATACTTAATAAAATCATTCTTTTACAGAGAGATGATAACCCTGATAGGCATTTGATTCTTTCTCGAATTCGAGAAGAGTTAGAAGGCTTACAACATAAGGAAAAATTAATGGTTGAGATGAATAATTGGAAGAACACACAAGTAAACAATTGGAATACGGTAGATCAAATTACTGAAATGTTAAAGCAACTACAGAAAAAGTTGATTCTTCTAGTCGAAGATGAAGAATTTATTGACAGGTATGTAATTTCATTTATTCAAAACTTTATAAATAGCATAGTAAAAACGCCTGGAAAAATGGAAAGTATTGAAAATTGGATTCAAAAGCAAATTTCATACTACATTGATAAGAACCATTCAAAAATAGGTGTGCTTGTCAAAGAAAATCTGGAAAAATTGGATAACGAAACTCTTATTAATATGATGGAAAATAACATTGGTAAGGATCTACAATGGATTCGAGTGAATGGGGCAATTTGCGGGTTTGCCATAGGAATTATCTTAACGATCTTGAAATCTTTTTTATAGGATAAATTCGTCCATTTAGATTCAGGTTAGCAGGAGTATCATGAATAGACGTGCGAAATAAAAGCTAGTTCAATAAAGAAATTATCACAAGGAGTTCGGTCAATAAAGTATAAGAAGGCTGTCCATCCCAATCCCAGATTTGGTCGTTCTCTTTTTGAATGTTTCCAGTAACGGTAGCTATTTCTTATTTCACATAATCAATACATACGTAAGTAGCAACCTTATGTTAACTTTCTGTTTTGAAAATGTGAAGCAATTGAAATATCCTTCAGAAGAATAAAAATACTGACAGAAAAAAAGCGAACCTTTACTCTCGAAACAATTCATAACATCCGTGTTTTAATAACAAAAGTGCTATTCTCCCATCAGCTAGATACTTCTTTGATTGAATAAAACACGAATATTATAGATAAAGTTAATAAAGGCTGATTTTTTAGATTATATCTGTACATTCTTGTCTCCGAATTTGGACAAGAACGTACAGACAGACAAACAAGTTAAAAAATCTATAAGAAATAGTTGTTGATGGATAAGATCAATCTCAGTTGGATAAAATATTTGTGAACATAAAAAGTTCAAATTTCAAGGATTGGGAGGACTTAATATGTCATCTGAAATGGGAGATATACATCGTACTGCTCAAGACATTAACGACGTAATAGTACATTTTGGTGGGCAAGCTGAGAGTGTTTTTAGTTCATTGGCTGAACAAGGCCGACTTTCAATACAAAAGAAAGCAGACGAATTAGCTGCACAGTATCTTGAAAGTAATCCTAATCCAGACTATTATGATTGTGTTGAAATTGTAGCAGAGGGAGTTTCGACCGCTGGGAACGAAATAAAGGCTAGTAGTGGTTCTTGGGGAGAATCAGTAGATGCAGCACTTGGTGCTGGTGTCGGAATTCCAGCCGCAAAAATAGCTTGTAAAAGAATATCGTTGTCTTAACATTCATTTTAAAAAAGCGTAGGCGTAAAAAGCTTATGCTTTTTGATTTTTATTGAATTCTTTTATCCTCTCCTCAATAGTAATTTTAGATGTCTGGACATTCTTGTCCAAAGTGTTAGCAAGTTCTTGACCATACACAAAAGTAGAGATATTATGGCGAATTGACGTATTTAGGCCCACCTTGTAGATCATTGAGTTGCATAATGCAGCTCTTTCTTACGATTAGTCAAGTATCTATGGTAAATTTCTTAACTTTCTGATGTTAATTTGATAAATTGGGCTATGCCGAATAAGCCTAGTGATTTTTCGATTTTTCATAAGGCTTTAGTATGTTAAACT